>Ga0214545_1001372_pt1 | contig 45207 bp, 31 predicted proteins | sample CNSS4metaG_FD_160064 | JGI IMG/M metagenome (GOLD analysis project Ga0214545, IMG submission 160064) | Root nodule microbial communities from cowpea collected in UCLA plant growth center, Los Angeles, California, USA - CNSS4 | ecosystem: Host-associated > Plants > Roots > Nodule | place: USA... | reverse complement strand
TTTTTATTTTTTTTTATTAAATTTTTTTTTTTTTTTTTTTGGAGTTTTTATTTTAGGTTCTCTTTGAAGTGAATTTTATAAATATGTGTTCATTAATATTTTTTTTTTATCAAATAAGGTTAAATCATTATGATAGAGATGATATTATAGATGAAATCATTCTTTTATTAATTTCTTTTCTTTTAAAGACAATATCATTTTGAAAAAAAATAGTAAAAACTGAAAATTTTGGAAAAAGAAAATAAAAAACTGAAAAGTGAAGTGGTAATAATAGAGGACGACTTCACCTTTCAATTAAAATAAATCACCATCTCTAAAGATGACATTACCTTTTAAAAAATAAAAAAGAAAAACTGGTCGGGTGAATGATGACTTTACCCATTATTCTCCATCCTGACGACTTAATCCAATTTAAAAAGAAAATAAAATTAACTGATCCTATTTTATAATTTTATGGTAAGAGATCCTAAAATAAAAAAAACCTATATGCACATATAATACGTCATATATATATATATATATATAATAATAATTGTTAGATATTTGTAATGAATTAGTTTGTTCCTTGTTTAATATTTTACGTGAAGTGAGATCATAATTTGAGAGTAGAAGTGAAAGAATCGAAAATTCCATTCCCACTGCTGGGTAATAGAGAAAGGGAGAGAAATTGTTGCGTTTAGTTGACTTGGTCATGCTGTTATTCGAGAACTATAATCACGTTGACGGGTCTCTCTTCCTCTTGTTCTTGCTCTTTTCTCTCTCTCTCTCTCTCCTTCCTCGTAACTCTCTGCACAATAACTCATTACCAGATACTACTCATCCTAAAGAGGAGACTTTTGTTGTTTTTGCTTTCATGGGTAGTAGTTATATGATTCAGCAACCTTTTCGAATCCACGCTTCCTTTGCTTTGCTTTCACCGAACAATATCATCTTCTCCTTTTTATTGCTTTCTGTTTCTGATTAATATTTCTGGTTAAGTATCAGATTTTGTTGTTTAATCAATTCAGTTCATCGTATGTCTCTCTCTCTCTCTAGAGAGGGTCAACCGTTGTTCCCAGAATAGTTTATGATTCCATTCAACTGTTCCTTTGTTCACTTTAGAGCTGCCTCCGAAGACACTGCTTCATGTTAAATTCATACCCCTGTTGAGTTTTCTGCGTTGAGAACGAAACCAGTATTTGAATTCTGTAGTAATTAATCTGAATTTTGGTGCGGATAAAGGGAGATTATAAAGAATTGCTTCTGTTACAGTTCTTGTAAGTTGCTTCTTACTCATCATCTCAACTCTACGTGAATTATTGTTTCTTACAGTGTTCTGGGATTTCCTTTTTAACTTTAGTCTGAATTAAATATTGATTTTTTAACCGTATACCAATCTAGGTTTAAAAATTCGAATTGAATATAATTTTTTCCCAACTCACTATATCTCAGTTTGCATCGGGACAATCCATATGAGTCCAAGAAGCCATGTGTCTCTGATAGGGTGAATAGAACCAAATTTCACGTCGAAGTTTATATTTATCACAACTCTTTTGATCTCAATCAAAAGACAAAATATAAAATCTCTCTACATTATTTAAAGAATTACAACAAAAATCATGTATTTACAGTATAGGTTAGTAAAATAGCAAAAAGATAAATAAAGGAAAAAAAAATATTTGTAGCATTTTAGTTTAGATGCAAATATGTTTTCAGTTCTAGTAAATATGGTTTCATTTAGATATTACTGTATTAGTATTCTTTCAAACAATATGAATAATTTTGTTTAATGTGCAGGTCTAGGACACTCTCCTAATGAGAATGGATATTGGTGAAGGGGAGGCCTTACTAAATCCCCGCTCCTTTAAGGTACATAACTATAATTGAATTTCGCTGTTATGTTTATTGTGAATGTTTTCCAGAGCTTCTCCTTATATTGATTTTTCTTGGAAAATAGAAAAGTCATCTATGAAGTTAGTGGTACTTTCTACTATCCAGTTTTCTTCAACAGGATATGACGTTGCCTTCTTCAACTGCACTGTGATATTAGAACTAACCAATCTATTAATGGAATTTATGTTAACAGGTGCATGGTAAAATGTGCACAGAACTTGCAAAATTAGTGGATAGAATCTCAAGAATAGTTCCAGACATAGAGGCGGCACGGCCAGGATTCTCATCAGGAATAGAGTCTCTGTGTTTGCTGAACAACACAATTGAAAAAGCCAGAGTACTTATGCAGCATTGCTCTGAATGCAGCAAACTCTACCTGGTGTGTACTTCTTCATCTTTACCAGACGCCATTTCTTCTTGAAAGCATACTCAATTTCATACTACTAACCTAAATGATCCCTTCAAGTAAACAATTTCAATATTACTTTCAGGTTATGACAGGGGATACAGTACTCTCAAGATGCCTAAAGACAACACGATTATTAGAGAAAAGCTTAATCCAAATTCAGAACATGGTTCCTGTTATGTTGGCTGTGAAGGTCCGTAAACTTATATTCTCTATTAATTTTTCTTTGTAATGCTATTGGATTACTACGATTCTTTTAACCGGATCATTAAACTCATTTGTTTATTACAATCAGGCATATTAACTAGATTCGTCTGATTTTTCTTTTTAAGCCTACCCAAATGGAACTTCATTCCAATAATATAGTTGACAATGAAATATAACTTGCAGGTTTCTAGAATAATTCATGATCTTGAGTGTACGAGATTTGTTCTGGACCCCGATGAAGAAGAGGCTGGGAGGGTTGTGAAAGAGGAGTTGCTCACTTCAACTTCAGATTCAGTCGAAGATTCTGAAGTTAATGCTCTCCAGTCTGTAGCATCGCGGCTGAAAATAACATCCCCGAAAGCCATCGTAACAGAGCAACGATCTATTAGGAAGTTGTTGGATAAACTTGGACCACATGACCTGACAAAGAAAAAGATACTGAGATATCTTCTGCATCTACTGAAAAAGCATGCAAAGCTCCTGGTGGAAGAACATGAGGAGAGGGTCTATTCTCCCGAAGAACATGTTGAAACTGATAACTCTCGCCATTCTCTACGAAGCCATCATGTGGAATCAGACCAAAGCTTAAACTATGATCAGTATATAACTCACAGCAGTGAGTTAGGTGGAGTTGACCTCCCTGAGGAATATAAATGCCCAATATCCTCAAGGTTGATGTATGATCCTGTTATCATTGAATCAGGAGTAACATATGAAAGGATGTGGATAAAAAAGTGGTTTGATGGTGGTAATGATATATGCCCCAAAACCAGAAAGACACTAATCCATACGGCTTTAACTCCAAATGTGGCCATGAAGGACTTAATATCAAAGTGGTGCAGAGAAAATGGAGTCTCCATTCCAGATCCTAGTAGGCATGCAGAAGATATTTCCACTTGGGAAGCTTCAAGCACTTCCATTAATAGTATAGGAAGTTATTTCAATGATTTCAACCCGCCAGTGGATCTTAGTAACATGTCAATTGGGTCACTTGATGCTAGTTTTAGTTCAGATGCCTCGCATGGTAAGGCCACTCGTGGCTCTATGCTGATCAGGAGCAGTGACAATTCTGAAAGACATCAAGTTCATACAGAGATACATGATACTGATTTGATGCTCTTGCCTCAACTCGGTGATCTTCAATGGGATTCTCAATGCAAGGTCATTCAAGACCTCAAAGATCACTTGAAAAGCAATAGCCAAGCTTTTGTTTCTGTATCTGCAGAGAATTTTGTTGAACCACTCCTCAGATTTCTCAACAATGCATATGATCTGCGTGATTTTCAAGCATTGAAAGCTGGAACTCAGCTTCTGTTGGAGTTTGTGAACAACTGCAGGCATGATTTCTTTTCCCCTTTCTTAATTTTATTATTTCTATATTGCTAACTATTTTGCTTTGCTTATTATGTTTCCTCATGTCACTTTTCGGCTAAGTTTGATCTAAATTAATTCATATTTATCCTTCAAAGCACTGTTCATTTGTTGAAACATGTTTACTATCCTTCAAAAGTAGAAATCATGAGAAAGTTTTAAAATTTTCAAGGGATATAAATCACATTTTATTCTCTTCTTTTCTTGTAATATTCTTCCAGACTTAAAATTGTTTGATCTTTTTATCTTTGCACTTGCCTTTTGATAATAGAATGACTTTTTTGTTTTTTGCATATCATTTGTTGCAGAAATGGTAATACTAATTTGAATGAAGAGACGTTCATTATGTTGGCAAGTTTTCTTGATTCAGAAGCCACAGAAGAAATTCTTGCCATACTGGAAGAACTGTCAGGATGTTGGTATAATGCACCTAAAATTGCAGCATCCAGTGCTCTCAATTCTATTTTAAACATACTTGATTCCGAAAACAAAGGTTTCCAACAGCAAGCTATTAGAATAATGTACAATTTGTCTTTCATTGGTGAAGTCTGTTCCCGCATGCTATCGCTCAAGTGCATCCCAAAATTGCTGCCATTTTTCAGTGACAGAAACCTTTTGAGATACTGCATACGTATACTGAAAAATCTTTGTGATACTGAAGAGGGTAGGATTTCTGTTGCTGAAACAAAGGGGTGCGTAAGTTCGGTTACTGAAATACTTAATACCGGCAATAATGAAGAACAAGAACATGCACTGGCAGTTCTAGTCTCTCTATGCTCTCATGTGGATTACTTGAAGTTAGTAATGAGTGAGCATGGCAATATCATAATTTCTCTTTGCTTGATCTCCCAGAATGGAAACGACAAGGGAAAGAAAAGTGCATTGGAATTGATCCATCTTTTGGATGATGTCAAGATTGGTGACAATAAAGGTTGCTCTGAGCCAAATATCAGCAACTCTTGTGGAGATTCTAAGACTCACCCACCTGAAGAAAATAGACCACCGAAGAAATCCACGTTTCTGAAGAAACTATCACCATTCTCAAAGTCCAGTTCACATGGATCAAAATCCAAAAGAATACAATGAATTTCTAGCACTTGCGGAATTTTTAGCTTTAAAGATTCATTCGCAAAGCATCTGCTACTTAATTTTGCACTGTAACAACAGGTAGTAAGATGATGTACAGTTGTGTTTTTGATGATGATATATTCCTTTCAGTATTGACATTCCAATTCAGGACATGTGAATTGTTACGACAGTAGACAGTTTTCTGATTTCTCTTTCCTTAATGTCAATATACTAGGTAGACCAATTACACATTTCTTGTCTATTCTTATTGTATATATATGTATATATTATTATTAAACACTTCAGTACTTTGGATACTGCTGTAAAATAGATATTATTGCAATGAAGGTGTTTGCATATATTAAACACTTTTCTGTTTAATTGTATGGTCTTGGTGACAAAGGAGGGTAGCTTCGAACTCTTTACCTTCTTTTGCAACCAATTTTACGTGGAGAAAATAATATTTTGAGTCATTTTTTTTTTGACTAATTTTTAATCAATTTTTTTAATTATTTATTTTGGTCTTTTTCTAATGATGCGATTATCTAAAAGGTGATTATCAAAATTGTAGATTAAAAAAAAAATCAAAATATTATTATCCTTTGTATTACTATTTTATTCATTATTTCATTTAAGACTATCTTTGCACAATGGTCAATTGTTGGCTTGGGCTGTTCAAATCTTGAAAATAGACTCTTGAGTACATCTGTCCACTATTCCTAAATCACGCTTAGTTAATTCCTCTAATTCGTATTGACTTATATATATATATATATATATATATATATATATATTGTTAAAAAAATAACAATTTTAACATGCAGACAAATAAATTCATTTTTTAATATTGGACGAAATATCTTTTGGTCTTTAAAAATATATAGTTCTTCCAGATTAGTTTCTAAATATATCAAAATTCAAAATTATTCTACTAATCTTATTTTCAAGGACTCATTTCAAATTTTGACATGTTAATGAAATTAAAAAGAAACATTTTCTTAATAAGAAAAACCCAAGTAACATTTCATAATGAAACATTTATAAATTTAGTAAACTAATAATCAAAAATTGGCTTCCCAAGGCATGGTCTAAGCTCCAGCCAACCAAGTGTATAATTATGTTTTTCTGGTTCAGGTGGGTTTACTCTTGCCAAGTATTATTATTCATAAACTCATTCAAAAATGGCGTCCTAAAATTATTTTTGTATCAAGCATCGGATTCAATTTATTAGCTATAACTACCAGGAACACACCGGTTGATAAAGTAAAAAATATTTTTAGCTCAAGCCAAACGCGTGTATATAAAGTCATCTGTATAACTAAAGACCATTGAAGGAAAATTACAGTTCGGAACTACATACAACTATTGGAAAAGAAAAAGCAAATTTACTTGTGAGAAATAAAATGCGACTTTATATTATAAAAGTGAAGATTCACTAAGCTTGCTTTTAATTGCAGGGCTATGAAACAGCACAAAGTTAAATTCCAGAATGAACTAACAACACAATGGGAAATATTAAAGACTGCACAGCCAAGACCTCAGTTGCATGCCCCACCAAGCCTGAGGGAACTGTGCCTTGCATATTACATGTATGATACAAATCAGCAGACGATCCAGTGTCATTGGTTTCATTCACAGGCTGGTTTGGTATGAAAGCTGCTCCAGCAGATGAACCAGTGCCATTGATTTCATTCACAGGCTGGTTTCGTGTCAAAGCTGCTCAGACATATGGCAAAGGCTTGGAAGGCAGAGAGCGGATAACGGTAATCCATGGTAAATATGTCTTTTCCAATCTTTCCAAACTGCAAGATTACTTTTTCTTGTTCTGCAGCAGAAACATTATGAGATGGATCAACAGCGGCCACAAGTTGAAAGTTTTTAACAGAAGCCACTGTGACACGACCCTTGAAGTTTAGGCACCAGCATTGCAGTTGCTCGTGCCATCTAGGAGCCTTATTTTTTAGTACCATGGGCTCAGATGACCCTTGACCAGGTACTGCTAGCTTAGGGAGGTTTACATTATTTAAATCTGTACTTGAACCTTTTCCTTTTAGTGCTGGTGAGGGAGAAAAGGGCCTGTCAATGATTTGAGGGAAGGATGTAGGTGTTGGAGCAGTGCCCCCTTCCTGAATAGCTGAGATAGGTATGGAGTTCATGGTACAATGCATTCTCCTTGGCCCTCTTGCACGGAGAACATTCAACTCGTAGGCAATGGTGCCAACAACATAGTTAAATGCTGAAACTTTAGGAGATGACTGCTTAGAATGAAATCTCCTACTAGACCCACTATCTTGTTGAATTGCAGCTCCCTGTGGCGGTTGGCTGTCATAAACAGTGAACTTGGTACCCAAAAAATTAGACCTGTCAAAGTTTATTGTCATGTCAAATATATGGTATGGAGCAAGATGAAAAATAATAAAGGCATGTTTCTATCAAACCAAAACTTACTTGAGTTTTCCGACATATGTGTTGCTGGAGCGAGAAAAATCATCTGCAACCAAAGACACAATAAAGTCTGTTCCTGTTGCCCTTCTTACCTTTTTGGCAGCTAGTAGCAACTTATCAGTCTCGTTCTCCGCTGCACAATTAACATCAAAAACAACACAACTTATCAGTTATCAGTTCAAGAACAAAAGTTGGCTTGGCTTTTGGTAAATCCAATTATCCGATTTTCCTCTTTTTCAAATAGCTCTAATACATTCTGGTTCACAATATATGTGGGTGAATACTAAGTGATCCATTTGAGAAGAGTTCCAAAGATGACGATGTTGAACATTGTGCATAAATAAATTAGTTTAATAATACATGAATCATGAATTTTAGTTTAAGAAACTTGCAGTTCAATATTAAAAGTTGTTCACTCAGAATTTTGATAAGTAACTTAAAATGAGAAACATAGCATCCCTGTTCGTATGGAAAAAGAAATGGCACACATCAGCAATGAACAAAGTAACAAACTCACATGGCACCAGGCCAATGTACAATAGATATGTAGAAGTTTCTCTGTTCCTCCTGATAAAGCACTGTATTGGAGAATCACGAGGCCCGGGCTATTTATACACATAAGAGAAAGATAAGAAACAGAGAAAAAGGAAAGATTAAGAACTGATTGAGCAACGCAAGGGAGAAGAATTTATCACCTGTTTCAACGAAATAGGAAATGTGATCCTTCCACATTGTTCAGGAGTCTTCGCAATTTCTTTGGTAACATCTCTCCAAGATTTACAAACTGAACCACAATGAACAACAACGGCACGTGCGGGCCACGTAGTCTCGCTCTCTTCCACCCTACTTATTATGTCCAGAAGCAACTCAGGGGGTAAATTCGCCCACTGCCCTTGCTGAATGGGTTCAAGTGAAGTTAGAGTGATATCTGGAGCAACATATGACTTTGTCCGACCATTCCAACGCCTGCTCTCCACACCTCGCTTTGACATGCTACCAATTCCATCTCTCATCTCCTTCAGTTCTCTTACTATGCTTTTCAACGACATTGTCACAAGAGCATACCAATTTTCCTTCCGCCAAAAAAACTGCAACCACCCAATTAAAACCCAAATAAATCTCCACTCTACACAGTGAAAAAATACTCCTATGTATCACAAAGTCACCTCTTTCTATTTCTAAGATACCGACAACAACGGTTCTTGAAACCATTACTAATCCAATTCAAGCTCAAAACACATTAACAAATCATACCTCGCGAATAACAAGTCTTTCCCCAACTCCTGACAAGTTTAATACATAAAGTAACAAAACTAAGGAATAAACTAATTTTTCTTCTCCCTCCTAAAAGTATAAAAAATCAAAGACTTTATAGCAGACACCGTGTCCTCATCGATCTATAAATTCTGATGACAAACCGAAATGCAGAATGCCTAAGCACATTTTTTGGTTTTTTAAACACTAAATAAGGGGCAAAAGAAGAAAGAAAAAAAAAACCTGAAAAATTGAAGCGAGTGAAAGTCGAATCGCACCAAATCAGCTCAGAAATTGAGGTTTGTCTATAGAAAGGTTGTAGAAGGCAGATCGATAAGCGAGGAGAAGAAGCGAATCGGAGAAGGCAAAGGAGAGATACGAGTGAGGAGATGAAGTGGTTTTGAAGCGAAGAAGGTTAGGTTAGGTCAGGAAGAAGGAGGAAGCGTAAAGAAGGAATATTCCGGCGCCAAGTCCCCGCCACCAGCACCGCCGTGAAAAAGGTAATCTGAACCGGAATGCTGTGACATGAATCGGATCCACCACCCTTTTATCTTAAATCTTATTTTAGCAATGTTGTTGCAGAAAGCGAAGCGTAGTTTATTCGGGCAATCCAGTGCGCTCCACCCACGCTACTCCCTGTTTTCTACACCGCGACACGTGGCAATCTGTTTCTTTTTGTTCATCATCTTACTCGTAACACAAAAATGGTGATCAAATCGTTCATCACAACTTGGATTTTAGGTCATCCAATCAACGTTTCTGCTAATTTTGTGTGCAAATAACAACGAAGGTCATCGCACACCCGTTATTAAGAATATAAAACTAAATTATATTAACAGAAAATTAAATTATTAAATTTCAATTTTATTAAATCATGATATTTCTGTTAAATAATTTTAACGATAACGGGATAAAAGCGCTGACATTTAGCTTTGAAATGTATCCCATAAAAGCTGTCTCAATTATCAAATAAATATCAACTGAAAAGTCGTTTTTATGTATCAGTGTTTCATATTCATGAAGGTAAAATTCTCCTTTTCAAACACGGTACAAAGGAAATTAGTTTTCAAATTTCAATATTCCATCGAAATTCATTATGTTGATTGTATCCATACGTTACGATAAAATGTCAAAAATGTGATGTTATATAATATACTTTAGCGTCAAGAAATTTTTTAGTGCTGACGATTAATGATATACAAAGGTTCAACTGTTTAAAATATAAAAAGTGTCATATCAATACTGTGTCAAAAATAAATTTCTTCAAATAATTCAAAATTAAGAGAATTCAAACCAACCGTCAAATTTAATTTAAAATCCTTTAAAATTATTAAAAATGAAAAACTGAAATTTTCGAACAACTCTTTTGTTTATGAAAACACAAAAGAATAAATATGAAAAAACAGAGAATTCAGTGTTAGCCCCAGCTACGTTAAATTATTATCTGTACGAAATACAGCTGGATATTAGTGGCTTGCATTCACAGATAAGAATATGCAAAGTAAGCTTTAATGATGTTTTTTTGGTATAAGATATTTCAAATAAATAAATAATAATGAGAGAGTTGAGCCGATTGAGAGGGGATAGTGTTGAACACGATTAATCATGAAATAAAATGAATTTTGTGAGGTTTAATTATATCGGAGTATACAGTTTGAATTACGTAAAACAGGGTTTATTAGCATTAGTTGAGAAATTGTGCTTAATATTAAAAGTTCAGAATTTTCTTCCTCAATTCCTAATTTTACATCACTCAATTCTCTAAATTTTATTAAAGTTTCACTAAATATTTTACTTGTACACCTCAAGTTTATCATAAATATTCATAGGTTTTAACGAAAAAACGATAAATTTGTAAAATTTGATAAAATTAAATTTCATTTAGTTAAAAACAATTAAATTAAAAAAAACGAAATTACACATATCTAAATTGGAAGAAGAATGGGACAAATAAGGGAGCGGGAGTATTAAATACGACGTTGAAGGAACGCACGTTCCTTAATGGCAACTACATTGCCACGTCACAATTGAGTTTAGCCCAACTTGGAAGGGTTTTAATTTAAACGTTTACCTTAAACTAATATAGTTTCCGATAAAAAAAAAAAAACTTAAACTAATCTAGTTGGATCAGAAATGAAAAAAACAGAAATTTCGTCAAAGATTATTTTGATTTTCTATAATAGTTTTTGTTCAGATTATATCCAAATAATGTATTTAATTTAAAAAATATGGTTTTGAAATGACGTGAAGAGGTTGAAGGAGGGTGGGGCTAATGGTTAAACGGAAGAGAAGAACACATCTCACACTTGCACGTGCTGCGTTTTCAATGTCCTTTCTTCAACATTTAGCTTCTATCCATTGCTCCAGTGAACAAACATGGCCGTGGGCCTCTGCAACATTTTATTTTTCTTTGAAACGATGGCTTTGCCTGTGTTCATGAATTATCATCACTTGAATATGAATCATGGTGCTCAAATGGAAGCTTCCTTCTAGTGGTGGGGCTTCCTCAAATTCAGTACTCAGTGTTTCAAATTGTACTTCGAATGAAATAGCTGGCATCGTCTTTTTTTTTTTTCTTTTCTCAGTAATCTTAATAATAAAAAAAATGTTAACCGTATATTCTAGTTATTGTCTTTATCTCAAATTTTTGTATTTAAGAAATTCATGGATATAATATTTTCGTCCGATACTTATTAATTATTTTTTGACATAGTGTGTTTGAGAATGTTTTTGGAAGAAATGATTTTCCTCGAGGAGAAAAAAATAATTTTGATTAATGGAAAAATTAGAAAGAGTTGTTTCAGTTTGATGTAAATATTTTATTTTTAATTAATTTTAAAAATTGATTTTGGATATTTCCAAACAACTTATTAAAATGAATTAATTTTGAAAATTGATTTCGGATGTTTCCAATTGAAATCAAACATATACAACAAACCATCTTGAATATGACTCAACATTCTAAAAGGTCAGTATAATTTGTCATTTGTCACATAAAAAACAATTATCACATTATGAGACTTGCATTCATGTATTTGTTAAGTATTAAAATCTAACACATCAAAATTAATATATATATATATATATATATATATATATATATATATATATATATATATATATATATATATATAATTGTCAAAATAGGTTGGAACACGTGAGTTAATTCGGCTCACCACGGATTCAAGCTGGGTTGGGTTGAATTTTTTTACAAATTTTAATATGGATTAATTTTATGTTAGATTGTGTTTTTTTAGCCAACACATAGATAATATGTATTGTTGTGATTTTAGTTTGTATTTGAATTGTATTAAAGTTTATTTAGAATTTAATTAGAATTATAATTTATTTTTGACTGAAAAAAATAAAAAATTATATTTTTTTAATTAAGTGAACCCGTGAGCCAACCCGTTTAACCTACCAACCCATGCTGGGCCGGACTGAATTCGAATTTGTTTGGCTCGCTAATAAATGAGCCTAGTTGGGTTGGCTCACTAAGTGATCAACCCGTGGTAGGTCGAACCGGGTTGGGCTGAATTATCCGTTTTGACAGCTCTATTTTATATATATATATATATATATATATATATATATATATATATATATATATATTAGTTTAAAGACAAAAATAAGGGATAAAATTGATTATTTTTTGGTTGAAGTTTCTGCATTGTGTTTTAATACCTACACGTTAATACTTGTCTTTCTATTGTGAAGCAAATGTTATCCACTCCTGTCCTGCTTCCATAAGCCCTTACATGTCTGTTGAGAAAATTAATTTCAGCTGTTATAATCTGAGTGATTAATTTTTAAACTTAGTTTGATGATTGTATGTATTGAAGAGACTACTTTGATTCTGTTCAGTGGCTTTTCATGAACAAAAAATTAACATAATATCAAAAAGTATATTTTGATAATATTTTAAAAGATATATTTATTTTTTAGTATCTGTATATCTGATAATTTTCTTGAAAAAATATATTATACTAAAATGTTCTTAAATGTCTTGGCACTCCTTCTAGTTATTATGATTGAATTAAATATTATGCCTAACTCATTCAATATAAACATAAAGATGAATAGTTTAGATATTATAAAGGATATTAAATTTTAGTAAATTAATTCATTAACTAATGTGATGGAATTAGTGATCAGAAATGAATCTATTCTATGTGGAAATAGTTCAATTACTATGGGTTAGTAATATACGGTGAGGACGTATATTTTCTCATTTCTCTCCTCACATTTAATATTTATTGTTTTAAATTAAATTATTAGAACAATTTTACTTTATTTGATAGTTTAAAAAAATTATATTAACTTTTATTATGATTTTTAATTTTTTTATTTCAGATTCATTTAATTATTTTTATTACTTTTTTTCTATAATTATTTCATTTTTATTTAATTATTATTCGATGCTTTGATTCAATACGATTTTTTTATTTTATATTTGACACTAGAAAAAAATTACTAGTATTGAATTACCGGTAATATTATGTTTTCTTTTATGAAAGTTGACGTATTTTTATTTTTCAAAGTTGTGAGTAAAAAGGATTGAAATCACCTTTCTCATCTTGTATTAAGTTTTATAAATACCCATATTTTTTTCTTTCAATATTTAATCTCAATTGGCCATTTGATCGGAGATTATAATGAGAATTTAAATTTGGATACATTTTTTTTTATAGTTTGGCTTAAATATCTTTTTCATCCTCATTTTGGTAGTGTTTGTTGCGGATGGTCCTCAATTTGATAGAATGTTTAAAATAGTCATCATTTTCGCAATTCGTGTTTTATTTGGGTCTTTTCTGTTACGCCGTTTAAATCAGTAACAGAGTACTGTACATGTGGCACTGTTTGTATTACGTGTAGTACATGTGTGGTAATTTAGAAACCATGCAAAACATCACAACAATCCAAGCACAAACAAACCCCAACATAGAATTACGAAGACTCTAACCCACGAGCAAACACAACCCAAAAAATCCTAAACCCATTGATGATTAACTGGAAAATTGAAATGAAGAGCGCGACTGCAATTCAACAATGAAATGACAAGTATTAGTTGTTTCCTCTGCAAATTCGAGCTCAAGAAAGATGAAGAAATCGCCTCCAACGATGAAGAGTGCAATTGCAATCCAACTCAAGCCCTAATTGCAAAATTTCTCTCAAATTGAAAAATTAACGTTAATTAGCCATTTATAAAGTACACGTAACACATTTCAATACAACTTAATACAAACAGTGTACAATACTTCGTTACTGATTTAAACAACATCACAGAAAAAGACCAAATAAAATCCGAATTATCATTTTAAATATTCGGTACAAATGAGGATCATTTTAAACATTGTATCAAAATAAAGACCATCCGCAACAAACACTAAAAAATGAGGACAAAAAAGATATTTAAGCCTTTACTCAAGGAAAATAAATAAAGATCTAGCAATAAAACTCCAATAACCTATAGATTAATTTGAGTAATTTTAAGATCCATGATAATGAGATATTAATGAATAAAAGTTTAAAGGAATGAATGAATACTATAATTTCCTTTTAGTGTTTTTGATGCTTCGGCTTGGACATATTTGTATTCGGTTTCTTTCGTACTGAAACCCGGCAGTTTCACGTTGCGTCGGACCCCAAGTTCGTGGATTGGGTTGCTACACATTTTATTTATGGGCATTTCTTTCTGTACTCCACCAAATATCTCTCTGCACCCTCTGTCAAATCAGATTTTGCTTTCTGAAACAAACCAGACCAATTTCGATTTATTTATTTTCGGAATACACTTATCCACTCCTGTTCCGGATCAAAATTTCTAGAAGTATAAAGGGATACAAGAAGAAATTTGATTGGGGTGAAGGAAGAAAAACCCTTATCTGTAATCTTTCTTCACAACTGTGTCCCAGTAACCCAACACTTTGTCCCCTACCTGTTTGTTTATATTCCCACACAACAATAACAAGCTTTAAACTATTCTGTAAGAACATTATAATTTAATTACAAATTGTGTTAAGATTTTGATGTAAAAATGGTGTCAAATATTTTATACGTGTAAGACCAATATCATATATATGTCGATCACAATTTCTCGATGACTATAATCATGATCCTACCATATATAAAATATATATATATATATATATATATATATATATATATATATATATATATATATATATATATATATATATATATATATATATATATATATATAACCCAACGCATTTTTGGTTTATTAGTACTCTTATCTTATGAAAGAATGACCAATGACTAATGACTAGTTAATCACACAGTGACACAGGCTCACATTTCTTAACTTGGATATGACGTAGCAGTATCTTAAAAGTTCTGCTATTTATCTGCAACGCCAATCTAGTCTGGTCCCAAGTAATAGAAACTCCACCAACGAAGGATTTACAGAAAGAATGCATGTTCTAAAGCAAGCAACCATTTCTGTTTGCTGAATATCCTACAATAGCCAAGTCAATTATTATTAACAAATAAAAACGAGTTAGATTGTTTACTAACTCAAAATACTAATTACTACTGATAATACAAGTGAATTCTGCTCAATCCCTCCCTACAGTTACATTCTACCATTTAACACATTGCTTCTCTCTAAAGAAATAGATTAGCACAATGTCTAAGGCTTGTTTGGTCCCCATATCCTCACTTTCAGTCCACACTGTCATTAAAAACTAAAAAAAGAAAAAAGAATAGTGCTTTGTGAATATCTTTATTGGCTTAGGAATCTCAGCCTCTAAGGCATTCCAAAGACGTTGAAGTCCTTGTCAACATATCGCTTGCAAGCCTTGATGTAAAACAATTTCGTTACCTAATCAAGTTCTATTCAATAAACTGCTTAATTAGTCCAACCTATACCTTTGCAGCAATTTGTATAAATACTATATATGTCCACATTTCTTCACCACCACTATCTCATCAAACACTGAATCATATATAGGCATATACTAAACTGAATTTGTCTAAGAGGAGCAGAAAAAATGGCTGCTGGCATGGACTTCAGCAGTCACAAATCTTTGTTAATGATTCTTTTCGGATTTCTCGGCTTATTCTCCTTCACAGTAGAAGCAGCCACAAAGAAATACCAATTTGATGTGAGTTATATATATAGTGTATGCATTTATGGTCATAATCAGCATGCTAATCATTAATTTTTGAATTTGATCACGCTGGTTAATTATATTCTCCCTACAGATTCAAGTAAAGAATGTGAGTAGACTTTGTCATGCAAAACCCATTGTAACAGTAAATGGGAGGTTCCCAGGGCCAACGATTTATGTCAGAGAAGGAGATAGAGTACAAGTCAACGTAACCAACCATGCAAAATATAACATGTCAATTCACTGGTAATCCAATTTGTGTTTTCCAGACACAAAAGTGACATTAATTATATTATCTTTGCTCATAATGTGGGATTCTTATAGCATTATGTGGATTATTGGCTATATACTACAGGCATGGAATTAAACAATATCGCAATGGTTGGGCTGATGGACCAGCTTACATTACACAATGTCCAATTCAAACTGGTAGCAGCTACACTTATGATTTCAACGTCACAGAACAAAGAGGAACCTTGTGGTGGCATGCTCATATTCTTTGGTTGAGGGCCACAGTGTATGGTGCTATTGTCATCATGCCAAAACCAGGAACCCCATTTCCTTTCCCACAGCCAGCTAGAGAATTTGAAATTCTGCTAGGTTAGTTTCTGAAATACATCATACATATGATGTTTGGTTTTACGTTGTAGATGCTAATTATGGTTTCTATAGTGTTTTTTGGCTTTTCAATGGATTTTTTTCAAATTTGTTCACAGGAGAATGGTGGCACAATGACGTGGAAGCTGTTGAAACGCAAGGGAACCAAATGGGTTTGCCACCAAATATGTCAGATGCACATACAATCAATGGAAAGCCAGGACCACTCTTTCCTTGCTCGGAGAAACGTAAGCAGAATTTGCGCAACTTTGTGATTATGTAAAGGAAAAGTCTACCGCATGGCTAAACATGGATAAAAACAAAATTTTCGTTTATGTTTCAGACACATATGCAATGGAGGTTGAACAAGGGAAGACTTACCTACTAAGAATCATCAACGCTGCCCTGGATGACGAGCTTTTCTTTGCCATTGCGGGTCACAACATGACAGTGGTGGAGGTTGACGCTGTTTACACAAAACCATTCACCACTCAAGCCATTCTCATTGCACCTGGTCAAACCACAAATGTTCTTGTCAGGGCCAACCAAGTTGCAGGAAGATATTTCATGGCTACAAGGACCTTTATGGATGCACCCATCCCTGTTGACAACAAATCCGCCACAGCTATATTCCAGTACAAAGGCATTCCAAACACTGTCCTCCCTTTGCTTCCTTCTCTTCCTGCTGCCAACGACACGCGTTTTGCTCTGAGTTACAACAAGAAACTAAGAAGCCTAAACTCTCCTCAGTACCCTGCTAATGTTCCACTCCGAGTTGATCGAAACCTCTTTTACACCATCGGTTTGGCCAAGAATTCTTGCCCCACGTGCGTCAATGGAACGCGGCTTCTTGCTTCCTTAAACAATGTCTCTTTTGTGATGCCCCGAACCGCGCTTCTGCAAGCTCACTACTTCAATATCAAGGGGGTTTACAGAACTGATTTTCCTGATAAGCCTGCAACCACTTTTAACTACACGGGTGCTCCATTAACGGCTAATCTTGGTACTTTAACGGGCACAAGAATTAGCAAGGTTCCTTTTAATTCTACAGTGGAGCTAGTTTTGCAAGACACCAACCTCCTCACTGTTGAGTCGCACCCTTTCCATCTTCATGGCTATAACTTCTTTGTTGTTGGAACTGGGATCGGTAATTTCGATCCTGCAAAAGACCCACTTAAATATAACTTGGTAGATCCTATTGAGAGGAACACTGTTGGGGTTCCCACCGGTGGTTGGACCGCAATTCGTTTCAGAGCTGATAATCCAGGTATGTATGTTCTACAAGAAATTATCTTATTCATAACTTAGAAAATTTAGCTATCATATAAAGATTAGTGAGGACTGTGAACAAGTGATGATCTGAGACTACTTAATAATTTCCAAACGATGAAGTGCATCTGCGACCTTAGAAAACTCAGAAAATCTTAAACATTCAGTAATATAAGGATTGTCTTATTTGTGATATGATGACATGTTGTTTAATTTTCCATGTATGGCTGTGTAGGTGTTTGGTTCATGCATTGTCATTTGGAGCTGCACACGGGTTGGGGATTGAAAACAGCGTTCCTCGTAGAAGATGGACCAGGACAAGATCAATCTGTTGTGCCCCCACCAAAGGACCTTCCGACATGCTAGACAAGTGTAAAATGAATTGTCCACAACCTTGGATTGTGTTGTATTCAGCATTTATTATCTGTTAATACTTCCTGCAAAAAGATGCAGAGTTTTAATTAAGAGCTAACAAGTGTAAAAGCCAAGTTTGGAGCACGCATATATAAGATTTACTAGTTCTTTTTTTATCCCAGTGTTGTTGATATGTATTGCGATTTGAGAGTTATGTTGAAGCAAGGGGAAGTTTAAAGAACAACGAAAATTTTACAAGGGAAACTTATATTATTGTCATTTCTTTCACCCAAAGACGGAACTGATCGATGCATCCAAATAGTAGAGCTTTGAAAGCAAGATACCTACTTCCTTGTTGCTTGCTAGTTTCTTTGAAACTCAACTTGCTATGTTCATGAAGTTTGATTGAAGCTTCAGACTTTAAAATTAGAATGCTTATTAAAATTAAATATATAAAATGATGGACAGTTTTTTATGGTTCGAGATTCAAACACTCGCATGGTTTCTATAGGTTCGTTCATGCATTCGTAATCAAATATTCAGCTATTTCACACATGTTTGAGACTTCCCAGCTGCTACATGTACCCAGTAAAGTTTAGTCATATATCATGGCTGATGTGATGCTCTGCCTATAGTTTTTGCCAAAAATAGTTGTGATATCGAAGTCACAATATGGCTTCATCAAAATAGTCACTTTATCTTGAACGTTTCGTAACGTGTTGAATTATAATATGATGTTGGAATATCAGTTGATAAAATTTTATATAACTGTTTACTCATCCGCTTTTATTCTAAATATTCAGTAAAACATGAAAGCAGTAGCATATATGGTGCTTCGTTTGTTTTATAACTTAACAAAAAAAAAACTATTGTTCTTAACGGTTCCTAAGACCCTTTTGTAAGAAGGAAAGTAATGGACATTTTCTTTGATTCAATGAATACGGTGACAAAACAAAGTATGTGCCAGGGAAAGCTCTAGTCCATGAAATGCTTGAACTCCATGCACTTGTTAACTAAAAAATATACAAGAATTAGGAAAAAAGGCTATTCATCAAAAGAATATAAGTTGGTGGAAAAACATAAACAGCTAGCAAACGAACCAAGTTGGTGGAACACGCTCGACCATTCAACTGCATTTTCCAAGCAATAAAAAAAAATTAGGTTGATGGCAGGTTAATTATATAACAATTTATGACTAATATGAAAAATTTAATTCACTTATGAATAAAAAAACATTACATACTACTATAATTTGAGAACTTGATATTATATTGTCAGAACTATCTTGAAACATGTAATTATTTCTCTCTTAATTATAAGCCTAAACAAATAAATTGTTTTCAGTTTGGTAGCTGAAGCATAAAGCTACATATGACTTGTCTCCAAAAAGATGCTTTCTCGAACAGCCTGATATACTTCAGAAAGAAAGAGACCAGACGATGGAGAAAAAAATGATGAATAAAACGATGGAAAAAGATAAATAAAGGTCTAACATTGACGTGACAAAAAAATACTTTGGTTGTTATTCCCATGGTCAAAATCTGGATTTATATTTCTAAATTAGTTCAAATCAAATATAAGGTATTTTGATTATTCAAAACATAGTGGTATTGTTATGTCGTGACCTTCAAAACTCATCCACCGCTTTTAAAGCTTCTCAAACAGCCTCGTGGGTTCAATAGGTTCTTACAGAAGAAACTGAGTTAAACTATTATACGAAGCAGAAGATAAACTGATATAGTCCATGGTCGTTACATTTCTTTTCTTTAAAGTTGCTACATCTTAAAATAGTGAGATTTAACCATAATGGAATCGCAGCAATAACTAAAATAAGTGGCAAAGGAACTTTCTTCCACTAGGGTGACACAAGGAATTAATTTCTAGCATTAAAATTCACCCTTTGGCTTTAAGCCATTACTTCTCCTTAACGATAAAGCCTGTAGGCAGAGTATATTGAGGTAGATTACTGGGTTGGATTTCATCTACCTATCATTTTCGGTTCAAATTTTGAAAACGTGTATTATAAAATTATATCATCTCTATATACTGAAGCCAAGGCCTTTACAATTTCTGTCATATTTCGTTTACAAGTTTTTACTCACAGCTCATAGAAACTTAAAAGTACTACCTAATCAGCCTATGGTGTTGATAATTCTTAATGCAACAAACTGATAGCCCATATCTTACCTTCTCCCCGTTCATAAATACCCCAGCACATGCAACACTTCCTGCATCTCAACAAGCCAAGATATCGAACAGAACTTGGACACAAAAGACGAAATGGCGAGCTTGGGGTGTTCTTTGTCTGTCTTAACCTTTTTCTTCTTTGTATTTGTTGGCTTAATGTCTTCTTCATCTGAAGCTTCCGTAAAGAAATACCAGTTTGATGTGAGTTAAGTTATATTGATATCATAATCAACATGATGCAAGGTTCGCTTAATAGCATTTTGTGTTTTCTACAGATTCAAGTGGCGAATGTGAGTAGATTATGTCATGCAAAGCCCATTGTAACGGTAAATGGGAGGTTCCCAGGGCCAACTATATATGTCAATGAAGGAGATAGAGTGCTGATCAATGTTACCAATCATGCACAATACAACATGTCGATTCACTGGTAAGACAATTGTGCTATATAAGAAACATAAGTGAAGCTTTTGATACAATACAAGCATGTTTATGTGTATACGTTAATTTCTTATTTCTCTCACAAGTCACAACCTTATTGCTTATTGTAGGCATGGACTTAAACAATATCGTAATGGTTGGGCGGATGGACCAGCTTATATCACACAGTGCCCAATTCAGTCAGGAAGAAGCTATACTTACGATTTCAATGTTACTGGTCAAAGAGGAACACTATGGTGGCATGCACACATTCTATGGCTGAGGGCCACTGTGTATGGTGCAATAGTGATTATGCCTGCACCTGGAACACCATTTCCTTTCCCACAGCCAGACAGAGAATTTGAAATTCTCCTGGGTCAGTTTGAATGTCATTATATCTTAATATTGGAAGAGTAACAGGGTAAGAAATTTGCTGTAACTAACTGGGTCTGCATGCAATAGGTGAATGGTGGAACAATGACGTGGAAGAGATTGAAAATCAAGGGAACCGAATGGGGTTGCCACCAAATATGTCAGATGCACATACGATCAATGGGAAGCCAGGACCATTATTCCCGTGTTCTGAGAAGCGTAAGAAAATATTTAGCTACTTGGTTGAGGTTTGGAGAGAGTGAAAAACTTTGTACTAACTGCAGTTTGTTTCAATTTTTTAGACACATTTGCAATGGAAGTAGAACAAGGGAAGACTTACCTTTTGAGAATCATCAATGCTGCCCTCAATGACGAGCTTTTCTTTGCCATTGCTGGTCACACTTTGACGGTGGTGGAGGTTGACGCTGTTTATACCAAACCCTTCTCCACTCAAGCTATACTAATTGCACCTGGTCAAACCACAAACGTTCTTGTCCAAGCCAACCAAGTTGCAGGTAGATATTTCATGGCCACCAAGGCCTTTATGGATGCTCCAATTCCAGTTGACAACAAAACTGCCACAGCTATACTCCAATACAAAGGCATCTCAAACACTGTCCTCCCCATCCTTCCACAATTGCCAGTTAGCAATGACACAAGTTTTGCTTTGAGTTATAACAAGAAACTAAGGAGCCTGAACTCTGCTCAGTATCCTGCTAATGTTCCTCTCAAAGTTGATAGAAATCTTTTCTACACTATCGGTTTAGGCCAGAATTCTTGTCCCACATGCCTCAATGGGACTCGGATTCTTGCTTCATTAAACAATGTATCTTTTGTGATGCCCAAAACTGCGCTTCTCCAAGCTCACTACTTCAATATCAAGGGGGTTTTCAGAACTGATTTCCCTGACCACCCTCCAACCCCTTTCAACTATACTGGTGCGCCACTAACCGCCAATCTTGCCACTTTAACTGGCACAAGAGTTAGTAAGATTGCTTTCAATTCCACGGTGGAGCTAGTTTTGCAGGACACCAATCTTCTCAGTGTTGAGTCACATCCATTCCATCTTCACGGGTATAACTTCTTTGTTGTTGGAACTGGGGTTGGTAACTTTGATCCTGCCAAAGACCCTGCCAAGTACAACTTGGTAGATCCTATTGAGAGGAACACAGTTGGGGTTCCTACGGGCGGTTGGACTGCAATTCGTTTTCGGGCAGATAATCCAGGTATGTCTGTCTCGTGAAGTAGTCCTAAACTTCTGTAACGTTCAAGTGTTGAACAATCTAAGCATTTCTGATGTTGTCTGATATTTAACAGGTATATTATGTATGATTGATGTTATGTTCGTCTGTACTGTAGGTGTTTGGTTCATGCATTGTCATTTGGAGCTGCACACTGGTTGGGGGTTGAAAACGGCTTTTGTTGTGGAAAATGGACCAGGACAAGATCAATCTGTTCGGCCTCCACCGAAGGATCTACCAACATGCTAACCATCCACGAAGATATACCCAAAGTTAAATTCAATAAAACACTTTTCAATATTTTTACTTTATTGTGTCTTTCTGCTCAACCTTGCTGTGAAAAATGCAGAAGGTTTTTAACTGTGTGCTATAAAAAGAGCAGGAACAATAGTGAGGAGTGATTTTTAGGAATTCTTTCAATTAAATTTCAAAAAAAGAATAAATATATGTACTCTTTCGTTATTCAATGAGTATTGCTTCTTCATTTCTCGCATTTCTTAGAAGTTAAAATTTCCTTCGGCTATTTGTACCAAAACTGTCTGCAACAATTGACCTCACGATCTAGACCTCTGAAAAACAAAGACCCCTATTAAATTAATCTCGTCATAATCTTCCTGTCCTCACCTTTATACATGATTTAATGCACTTCATACAGATAAACTACCGTCAAGAAAATTATACCAGTCTCGCGTGTTTCCATGAAACTGCACAATGAAGTTTAAGCTTACAGGACATAAAACAACTCCAAAAGAAAAAAAAAGTACATTTGACATTGGAGCAACAGAGTGCTTAGATTTATTTATAGACTATACACTCATCAGTCCATCTTTAAGTTGCAGCATAGAAGACTATTCGCTGTTTTTCCTTTTTCCCCGAATTAAATTTTCTGGGCCTGGGACTAACATCAAGGTATATGCTGAAGCCAAATCAGCCAGCAACTAAAATCAGATTATGATCAAACCCCGCCACGGCCTGTAAAATTTGAAAACCCTCCAAAGAATCAAGGCAAAATGGCTCCACTTGGTCAGCTGAACTAGGTAATCCAAGTCTGCCACTTTTACCAGAGCCCCATAACCACAATTCCCCTTTGGACGTTAGAGCAAGGGAATGTGCACGCCCAGCTGAAACCGAGACAGGGTTTTCACCATTCAATGCATCAATGAAAGAGGGTACTTTGCCATCGCCGAGCCTCCCAAGCTGAGAACTAAGGTTCCATCCCCACGAAGCAATGTTTGTAGTCCCCACACTACCATCTGATTCACCTAGCTGACATATTGCCAATGAATGTCCTAGCCCTGCTGCAATAAAAATGGGAGTGAAGCTCATGTCAACGGGCAAAATTCCCAAATCTGCTTCAGCTCGACCCAACTGGCCATACACGTTGCTCCCACAGCTCAAGAGCACACCATCACCTGATATAACACAATTAAAACTCAAGGACAAAGCACATGTATCTTATAAATTGTTACGAGAATTGAATGATGTGTGCATGGAGTGTTGTGTGTTACATACGGCAAAGAACAAGAGAATGATCAAGGCCACACGCAATGTCGACAACATGAACAGCGCGTAATTCTTCTACCAAGCGGGGCTCCCACACTATTGGCATGTTATTCTCCTGTTCCATTCCTTGCAAGACTCTGTTTTTAGCATCTTCGAGATCAGAACTAGAGAGTTGTGAGTTATTCTGAAACGTGGATTCCAACGGAGATGTCTCAAGGCGATTACCCATTTTGCCTATCCTACCGTCCGCAGAATAACCCCATCCAAACAACTTTCCATCCGCAGTACGAGCGAGAGCATGCCCCCATCCAAACGAGACCTGTCCAAATTCAACCAAAGAAACAATTGAAGAGACAAGTTAAGCTGGTTAAGAACTGAAGCGGGGAATGAAGTGGAAAAAATAATACCTTTGAGACGTTTTCTCCAGAAAGAGCTTCAACTTTGGTAGGCACAAGAGCCTCGGTGATATTTTCACCAAGCCCAAGTTGACCGCGTTTGGACTTCCCCCACACCCACACCGAACCGTCATCACCAACGGCGGCGGAAACAACACCCGAAGCAAAAGCAGAAGACACCTTCACGCTCTCTAATCCCTTCACTCTCTCTGGCTCATGCCATGATTCTCTACGCAAATACCACAAAAAAACTGCTTCTCAAAATGACCAACAAAATTGAACTCTCTTTACTCTAATTTACTTTACTTACCTGGAGGATGGGCCGCGGCCGAGTTGGGCCTCGTTGTTTCGGCCCCAGGCCCAGAGTTGGCCATGGGAAGTGAGGGCAAGGGAGTGGTAGTGTCCGGCGTGGACGCTGACGATGTCGGAAGGAAGAGTAGCAACAGGGGTGGGTTCATGTGCGTGGAGTCCCAGACCCACCGGAGATCCAACGGCTCCTTGGCTACCATCACCCAAACACATCACCGTGCTCATCCATTTCAACTGGACCCCACTAACCGCTTTCGCTTTCACCTTCCCCAACAATTCCAGTGATCGCCGCATTTCCTTCTCTTCGCATTTCTTGTCCCATACACAATTCCACTGGATTTTCCTATTCCTTCCTGGGCTCAATATGTTCGGCCCACCATTGGGTTTGGGCCGGTTCGGGCTATAAATCAATATTCGTGAACTAAAATGAAAGTAGAATAATAATATTTGTGAGAGTGAGCGAGAGTGAAAGCAGGAAAACAAATGGCGATGGTTTCCATGGCATTGAGCGTCAACAATCCCACCTTCCCCAACCGTTGCCAAATTAACAGGTTAATCTAAATTTAAATTTCTATGCTAATGTAGAAATTCTTCGGTGGTTTCAAATTGATAAACTTTGCATCTGGTAACAGGCGTGGTGGAATGGCGTTTGCAAGCTTGAGCAATAAAGCAAGTGCATCTTTGGGTGTGCGAGTGACAGAAGGAGAGGGGAATTTACCCAAGCTTGTGCTCTCTTCACCGGCTGGTAGGTGCGTAGTTTTCTACAACCGATTTTCGCTTCTCGCTCGGCGTTTTCACAAGCTTTAATGCAGCGTTGAGTCAATCTGTGGTGTGTGTGCAGTGAGGCTGAGATATATCTCTACGGAGGGTGCATTACCTCTTGGAAAGTTCCCAGTGGCAAGGACCTCCTCTTTGTTCGCCCTGACGCTGTTTTCAACGGGAACAAACCAATAAGGTTAGGTTCTTCAACTACAAGTTCCTTTCTTCTTTACTTCATGTGCTCAATTACTCTCTTAAGAATCTCTCCAGAGATTGTGCCAATCATATAGTTTGAAGTTCTTTGCTGTTCTAATTTACACTCATTTTGGATCCCAGCACTGATGAATTTTATATTTGGGCAGTGGAGGCGTTCCACATTGTTTTCCACAGTTTGGTCCCGGTCCAATTCAGCAGGTATGCGTACTTAATTAGTCAATTAGTCAATACCATCCATTTTCTGCAGTTCATATATTTTTTTATGTTATATCTGCTACATTGAAATACTAAAAGGCTGGGAAGGTAATCTACCTCTCGATCCTGGGTTATAGGTCACAGTGTGAATCGTTGACTGCTATGTTACTCTGTTCATTTTTTCTTCTTTTAGCTAATAGAACTTGCTTCCCCTTAGTAAATTTTCAATTCATGAGTGGTTTATGATTGTAATGTTCTTCTTTTCCATTGTATACCAATGCTTTCATTTAAAACATTTGCTTCGTTGAGTACTCAACAGCATGGGTTTGCACGGAATATGGATTGGACTCTTGTTGATTCTGAGAACGCAGAAGGAAGTCCTGTTGTAACTCTGGAACTGAAGGATGCTCCTTACAGTCGTGCTATGTGGGATTTCAGCTTCCATGCTTTATTCAAGGTTAAGCGCTTATTTTTTTTCAACCACAATTCATCTTTGCAATACTACGTATTATGTTCTCCAAAATGAGGTTTTCACTTTAGAGGATAAACTGTAGAGTTGAGATTGTAACTTCATAGTTTATTATGCATATACATGTGTTTTACTGCAATTCCAACTGTTGTTTTTTCAGTGAACAAGTATAGAAGAGCCATTAAAATAGTACTACGCTACTTGCGCTAATGTTTGTCATGTTCTGCTACCTAATGATGATGCAATTGTTTGCTTCCTTTTGTGCAGGTCACACTAAATGCTAAAAGTCTTTCAACCGAACTAACAGTTAAAAATACAGACAGTAAAGCATTCTCATTTAGTACCGCCTTGCATACATATTTTCGAGTAAGTGATAGTGGTTGGAATTTTGAATAATCACACCATGGAATAACCTAAATAGTGTTTTTCTGTTCTTTGACATTTGGTATTGGGTTTACTGAAGATCTGAACTGAAACTAAACATCCAATCCGTTAACAAACATTTACCTTTTAGTGTTATTTAAATCATTTTGATCTAATCTAATGCACACTTTTTTAACTCGACTCCATTGCTTACACTTGCTGCTTGAACTTGTAGAAGTAATCATTTTGTGTTGTCTTGCAGGCTTCTGCTAGCGATGCAGCAGTAAAGGGGTTGAAAGGTTGCAAAACTTTGAACAAAGATCCAGATCCTAAAAATCCGGTGGAGGGTAGGGAAGAGAGGTATGTATCATACTTTTATCAGGGGATTCTTAAATAGATAAAATAAAACAATAATTAATTGTGATGGATAAAGAAAATGGCAGTTACTGAAGTTTGCTTTCTTTTAGTCCAAGGGTTAGATAACAAACTATGCTAAGTAACTTTTAAGCATTTCCATTGAACTTTACCATGCTATACATATGTTGACATGCATTTTCTTGTTGTGCGTACGCTTTGTTCTTTATATGTCAACTATTACTCAAAATCCACCTTTATTGATTTTGCCTAAATTTAAACTAGAAGTCCGAAACATTGCATTCATTTGGTGGCCAACATATGCCCCGTGCATTTGAGTTTTTATTTTTTTCTCATTCTTCGTTTTTATCTATTGCACAGGTATATTTTGAGTCAATCTAATTCGTGTAAACCAAAATTTCATTGAATAATGTGGAATTTTTATAATGCAGGGATGTGGTTACTTTCCCTGGATTTGTAGATTGTGTTTACCTCGATGCTTCCAGTGAGTTGCAACTTGACAATGGTTTGGGTGACCTAATATCTATCAAGAACACAAAGTATGAAATTTTAAACTTCCATTAATTATTTGGTTTGCCCAATTCACTTGCTTTACTTCTTTTGCCTCGTACACATGCAGTTGGTCAGATGCTGTGCTGTGGAATCCTTTTCTTCAAATGGAGGCATGTTATAAAGATTTTGTTTGTGTCGAAAATGCTAAGGTAATGACTTTACAAAACATTTTACAAAATATTAAAGATTTTCTCTGCTTGGTGGAGCATGTTTTCATGACAACAATTTTGACATGATGGCTATTGAATTTAAGTAGACACTTGTGGCTTTTTGACATCCTCCTGAGCATCCTGTAGTAACACAGTATTCTAATTGCTGAAATAGTATTAAAGCCTTCTCTATTGATTCTTCTGAAACTGATATTTACTACTACTAATTGCTTCAGATTGGAAGTGTCCAACTAGAGCCAGAACAGACTTGGACAGCTGTGCAGCACCTTACCGCAGCTTGAATTGTAAATGTACTTCTACATCATCGATTTTTTTTTTTTTTTTAATTTGATAGGCCAAAAGTATGTATCTGCTGTATAAATAATTTTCTATGGCACTAATAGTAAGCATAATGTATAAGAGGTAAACCCTGTCTAAACCTCATTACATGCATAACATTATTATTATTGTAACAACAAAAAGGAAATAATAATTTTCTCTTCCTTCTATAGACGTGGGAAAACTATATTTTTCTCATTTTCATTCATCTCAACAGGCGTTGAAAACCATTTTCCATTTCATTCTCCTTTCAATCTTTTCATCAACAGTTAACATTTATTTGCAAGATGATTAGGCATGTCATATATCTCTTGGATACGTGGGTGGGATCCATCCCCAGCAAAGAACTCGTGGACAACCCCATTCAGGGTGATGCTACTGCATCCTGGATGATTTAGCAGTCCCCTATGTTTGATCTGGCTTCTCACTCTGACTGCTTGGTTCCATTCTCCGGCGGCAGCATATATGCTTGCCAAATGAATATACCGACCACTATGATCAGGGTCCAACTTGATCAGAATTTCCCCAATCTCTTTACCAAGCTCAAAATGTTTGTGCTGTTGGCAAGCACTGAGCAGTGCTCCCCATAATGCAGCAGTTGGCTTTATGGGCATGGACTCTATGAACTTCCTTGCTTCTTTCAACAACCCTGCACGACCCAAAAGATCCACCATGCATCCATAATGCTCGGCAGTCGGTTTAATATTGTAAACAGAACTCATGCTCTCAAACAGGGACTTTCCTTCTTTAGTTAGTCCTGCATGACTACATGCAGTCAGAATTGCGGTAAAAGTGATCGAGTTTGGCTTAGTTCCTTCTAACTGCATTTGGGTAAACCAATCTAGAGCTTCTCTACCCTTTCCATGGATTGCAAAGCCACCGATTATTGCCGTCCAAGCACAGACACATTTCTTATCCAACTTACTGAACACTAGCAGGGCTTTTTCCATTTCACCACATTTAACATACATATCTACAAGAACACAACCCAAAATTTGATCTATTTTTATTTCATTCTTTTCAATATAGGTGTGAATCCACTCGCCTTGCTCCAATGCACCTAGGCCTGCACATGCTGAAAGGGAGCAACTGAGAGTTATATTATCAGGTTTGATGCCGGCAGCCAGCATTTGCTGAAGAAGTGACAAAGCTTCTTTGTGCATGCTCGCCCTAACAAACCCAACAATCATGGTTGTCCAAGAGATGACATTTTTCGCAGGCATCGCATTAAAAATCTTGTAGGCCATATCTACGTTTCCAAATTTTACGTACCCATCAATCATTGTGTTCCAAGAAACAATATCCGGTGAGGGAAGCTGATTGAATAGAACGTGTGCAGAATGGATGTTGCCCGAAATTGCATACACACGAAGGAGAGAGTTTGCGGCATAAACCTCCGAACCAAAACCCCTTTTGATAATGTGAGCGTGGATTTGCATGATTTCTTCATAGGCTGAAAGGGCAGAACATGCTTTCAGAAGGAAAGGGAAAGTGTAAGAATTGTGAGGTACCGAATGGTGAAGCATTTGATGGTACAAAAGAAGCGCTGCTTCTGGGTCATTACTATTTGAGTATGCTCTGATCATGGCGTTCCATATGACAGTATTAGGTAAACTTATTCTGTCAAAAACCATACGAGTGTAGACTAAGTCACCCAACTCTATTCTGGCATACGAAGCCAAGAGCTTGTTTACTGTTAAATGATTCTTGATGGTGCCTTTTTTCAACAATTGGCCATGAATCTGCATTAGTTCTTTTATATTTGAACATCTCTCCAATAAGACCTGGGTGTGCTCCACGTTTGGTGAAAGGAGCAGCATAGCACTGTCGAAGTGCAAAGAAGTCGAATTATCCTCCGAAGAGAAGTTGAAGTAATTTAGAGAAAAAAGAAGTGGACATTGCGAGTAATTTGGAGAAAAAAGTAGTGGACAGACATTGCGCAAAATGAGTGGCTATAATTTATTCTCACTAGTTTGGGATAAGATATTTAAGTGAATGTATAATATCCTGTTTTAGATAGAAAGAAATAAAATGGCCTTCCTTTGGCTTTTTCCACCTACGTAGTGTGGTTTCAATATTGACCAGTTTTTACTAGACAGGTTTTGAAAATTACGAATGGATCTAGCTATTTGGCGATGCTATTTTTATTTTTAGGCCTCTTACTTTAAGGTAGGTATACTGAGAGGAGAATCACTGAAACACAAATGAAGAACAAACTAACTTCGCTAATGTTTAACCAAAGACACAAAAAAAAGTAACTCGAATATTACCAATCAATTCTATTCGGTAAAATTTTGTTCTCATGAACAAGTTTGAATCAATCAACATAACTGTTCCCAACAACACAAGAACCACTGAACTGTAAAATGAAAGTAGCTTTACAGTCTCAAAACTCCAAACCACTCTCCTTGCCAATTGCTCTAGTCAAGAAGACAACATTGCAACGATGCATACGAGTAGTATAATCAGCCCCACAGCAAAAACCCAACACACCCACTTTCTGTTCTTCTTCATCTGGCTGGCATAGTAGAGACTATTAGTTCCACCATGGATGAAGTTACCCGCATTAGCCACATTCTCCTCAATGTTATCCACGCTTTCTCCCTGTGTCTCAACCAGAACAGCCATATCAAGAAAAACCTGGTGAAGCTTATTCAAACTCCTCTGGATATCCATCACTGCCTCATGCCTAACTTGAGTGTCCAATTCTGCATCCGTTTTCCCAGCCAAAAACTCCACTTTCAGACTCCCAGAAACCATCTTCTCCATCACCTCTTCGGTGGGAACCTCACCCGTTGCTGTGTAGTACCTTCTCTTCAAATCTTCCTTGTGATCAGATAGAATTTGGTCTCTCAATGACTGAAAATCATTCATCATGACCCTAAGCTTCACCCTCAAACCATTTGTGACAGACATTCTGGTCCTGTAAATTGGGCTCCCCTCTTTGTAGTATTCTGACAAACCATGGTTGACTATGTTGGATTTGTCAAGAACCTCAAGCTTTGCCTTGATAATCCGTGCCTTGCGAAGCACGGCAACCATGTCAGACTCCATCCGGTCCCTTAGGCCACGAAGCACTTTGGCACTGTGGGTGCACTTTGCCTCTTCATTCAGTTGCTGAAGATCAAATAAGAGATTGGTGATCTCTTCCATTTCAACCTTGATTGCTTCAACTTCTTGAAAGAACTGAGAGAGGTTTGGGTCTTCCCTGGGGTTGAGTTTCCCTGCCTCAATGTCAAGATCGCCTTCACGATCCTTCTGTGCCTGTTTCTTAAGTTCCACATAACTTAGGAACGATTTTGTCATCAAATCATTCATCTTTGCAAAGTTTTGCAAAATCCCACCTGCAAAACCCACAAAACAAGATCCAAAGCAAAGAGAACTGATCAGGTATAAAGCAAGAAAACGGAACGTTAATGGTTTTTCATGAGAAGAAAACGAAGCATACCCTTTTGGACAAATTCAAGAAATGAGTGAAATTTCTCAATGGACGCAAGATTTTGTCACGCTGTAAGTGACCTACATGAAAGAAAACACAGTTAACGAACCGAAGCAAGAGATGAGAACCAAAGCACAAAAGAAAAGGAAAGAATGGAACATCAAAATTGATTCTTTATTGTGCGACGCATAGAGAAACGTGGTTCGGGAGAGGTTTTACTTTACTTAAAAAGGAAAAGTATGATCAGAAAATCCACCCATGCAATTTTAGTGTGGCAAAAGAACTACTCGTGCAGTTTCAGAGTGATTAAAACTTTGAAAGATTGAACCCTGAGGAAACTAGTGTTGTTACCTTTTTCTTGAGTGCTAATGATCCCTCGTTAAACAAATTAGTGAGAAGAAGATGAAAATTGAAGATTTTTAATCAGTTTAGTGAAGAATGTGAGATATTTTCTCTCAACTAAAATTTGAATGCCAATAAAAAAAAAAATAAATAAAAAAACTAAAATTTGAATTTGAATTTTTTTTTTTTGTTCGGAAAAAACATCCGTTGGATATGATGAAGGAAGAAAAACGGTAACTGTTGAACTTCAACCCTCCAACACCAAGTGAAACAAACACTGCATTAATCCTTGATTGGATATTAATTGCTTATAAAATGAAATTAAACTCTAGGAAATACGGTGGGTTAAGACGAAAGTATACATATTATTGCTAAAATATTTAAGAAACACATGAAAAGAAAATTAGGAATACAAGTGACAGGAAAGCAACATTGATATATTTTTTAAAAAAAATAACACACTGAAATAATTATTTTAGTTCAAAATGTTATTATTTTCACGTATTATCATTTGTTGGTATTTGTTTTTTCTTAAAAAGTTTCAATGAAATGAACGAAACCTTAAAAAAGAAGAACATGAACTGAACTCATCAATAAAGCGGATCTCAATCCATATGATTAATTTATTAAACGGAAAATTGTGGATTTTATCTTTATAATGGTAATTCGTTATTACGTTAGTTTCTGAATTTATTAATAAAAACATGTGTTACGTTTATGTATATTTACTTTTTTATTATAAATAATGAATTTAATTTGAAAAATAATTAAATTTAAGTAATCAATCACTTAAAATGATAAAATGGTAAAAATACCCTTTTTAATTTAAAAAATATTTAAATTAAATAAATGATCACTTAAACATAAAAATGATTAGATAATTATTTTAGTTTTAAAAAACGATTATAATATATAACTTAGTTAATTTTATGATTTTAAATAAAATTCAAATTTTCTTTTAATTTTCAGTCTGATAAGATATAATTTCAGAGACAAATTTGTCATTTATTCATTTGTTAAACTATCAATATTTGAGTAAAAAGTTGAAACTTGAATGAAAAACAAAACATTAAAAAACATTACCTTAGACAAATTTTCTCAAAAACAGTGATTTTGACTAAAGGCGAATCATAATTAAGATTATTCCTCGGTTAGTTTGTTTTATTTTAGGAAAGAAAAAAAAAGAATCTAAATCAATTCAAATAGTTAGTGTCCTTTATAATTTGAGTTACTCAAATTATTAACGAGTTGGTTTGGTTTAATTTTCATGGTTAAGTTTTTTATTTTTTTAAAAATGGAAGGAGTTCAAATTAATTGCTTTAAAGAACATCATTTTAGTCAAAACAATAATGTATTGTGCATATAAATGTGAGATTAAAATAAAATAGGATAAGAGAAAAGATCGATAAAAGTGCTTACTTACTCTCATGCGTAATTTCTATGGTTTAACATTAAAAAAAAAAAACAACTACATTCTAGAGCTCTTTGATAATATAGTTATCATGGTTGTTTATTTAAAAAAAAAACTTGTGTAGATCCATCGTAATATAGTAAAAAAAAATATCTCACTTGTTTTTATTTTATTTTATTTGTCTATGTAATAATATTTTCTATATTGTTCCGAATCCAAGGATTTAATTGTTTATATATCTTAAGCTTCATGTGTTTGTACATTTTAATATAATTATTTTCAAACTAACTAATGTTATCAGAATTAAAATTTGATATTTATTTTGGGGAAATTTTTATTCTATTAATCAATTATAAATCTATCTTAATAATAGCTTTTAATATGTTATACTTTTTAGAATTTCAAAAGGCACTTTTAATATGTAGTATTTCTAAGTATTTCAAAAGATACCTAGTTTCATATTCTTTAATTTTTTTTTCAAAGAGTTTATTTACCAAGGCTTTCCATATATTTTAAAATGGCTAGAAAAGGTTATAGACTTTGCGCACATAAAATTTGTTTGTAAGATAAATACAACTCACTTTCGAATAAAAATAATTATATTTCTATTCACCTTAAAACTCCCAGAGAATCTTCACAAAACTAATTTTGAAAAGCCAAGAAAGTGTTCTTTAAATTTGATTTGATATTATCTTTCTGCCTATTTTTTGGCCATCTTTCTCTCTAAACTTCAAGAAAGTGTTCTTTGAATTTGATTTGATATTATCTTTTTTATTTAAATTTACTATATAATATATTCATGGTATCAAATGAATAACACTGGTCGCAGTAAAATAAAACATTTATTTTTATTAGAGAAAATATAAATATAAATACAGCACATTTCTCTGAACAAAACAGTAGTGTTTTTGTTGCTGTCAGTTAAAGAAAAAAGATTCATCAAGACAATATTTTTTTTCTGAAAGAATGCGACTTTCCGCCTTTTAAACTTAGAAAGAGTGCCATAACATGCAACAACATATCAGTTGCTGTAATAGACATCTTAAAAAAGAAAAAAAAAATTAAAGCATTTTCTTGTAACTACGTCTGTGATGTCGTGTTTTGTTGTTTAGCCTTTTCAGCCTCAATCTTACGTAGCATCGTTGAACTCAGCTTAATTTCACCTGATTCTCCAGAAAGCAAATCCACAACTTCGATCTGCATATGATCCAAGAAAATAATTCCTAATATGTCACAAAATATTTTGAAAACTAAAGATTTTTTTTCTTAATTATTTTTATATCAGAAATAATAACCAAACCACAAACAATAATTTGAGACCTTCAATAGTGAAAGGCCTCTTTCAGCTCTTTTTCTGTTTATTGCCAATCCTCCCGGTAATGTCTCTTTGCTGTAAAATAGCCAAATCCAGTTAGCAATCAAATAACTCCATCACACTCTTAAAAGCGAATGTGCATAAAGTTGTGTTCAATTGTTTTTACAGCAACGCAATCAGAATTGAAGAGAGAAATCACAAAATCATGACAACAATGGATCATGGGATAAGTTTTCTACCAAAGCAAGGCTTGAATTAACCATGATCATTGAGATCAGAAACCAGACACTAGGAATGAGATACTTGATTAGAACATGGAAGATACTTTTTATAAGCTTTCTATGGATATATAAACGAATACACACTACCTTAACCAGAGGAACCAGTCTTAATACTAACCTCACAATCACAACTTCCAAATTTTCATCTACAATGGAAGGACCGAAGGGATCTGTGATTGGTACAGCTTGCACTTCTAAATCTGGCTTGATAGACTGCATGTTAGTTCAAACGAATATTAATTAAGATTTATTAAGAAAATGCACTTTTCATATAAATTATGATAGAAGAAACACTAAGCTTTTGATGCAACACTAGTTTTACAGATGTAGAGATGAAGATTCGTATATCATTTTTGTCACATTCACACACACAGCCCACGAACTAACTATTCCAAAAGACATCAACTGTTAGATGAAGAAACGTGAAAACTTCTATATTATATTAGTTAAGACATACAACCAACAGTACAAAACCATGCAAACTCTTATATGAAACCTGAAAAAGATTTGTTACTGCGAAACAGATGTAAAGATGATCCATCCCCTCATGTTGTTTCTACATTAACATGCAAAATCAAAAGCTTAATGTATTCTGACCAACAATAATGTGTGTCAAATTCGTTTTTCCTTCTTTAAAGAACAAAACACAGGAAACTCAATTCATGAATAAATAATAAGGAAAACCGTAGTTGCTTGAACACATACTCGTACCTTTATGAAATTTTTGACATTATTTATCCTTTCTTCAACTGGCTGTATCAGTTCAGCAAACTGCAAAAGCAGAACATGAACAGACTCCTTTGTATGTAAAATCCACAAGCCACGGCGTTGTTGTACAGAAATAAAACGATTTTCACCATATGCTTAAAATTCTCAATGGTCAAAATCAAATAGCACAACACCTTAATTTAGCAAGCTCGTACCATGCTTTTTATAAAGATGAAACTTTGAACACTGTATTTCAAAGCAGAACCAGTCAAAATTGAAATTAATTTAAATAGAATTCGACAGAATTCAACAATTCAAGAAAAAAAAAAAAAGGAGAAAGCCAAACAACTCTACTGGTACGCTTATAATCAAAGCAACGGACTACCGAATTGGTTAGACTGTAAAAGAAACTGCATTTTTCAGTTTCAGTTGAAAACCTAAAAGTGTGGATGCAGTATAATTACAGTGTCTAAATATAAATTAAATAAAGAAGAAGAAGAAGCAATTAAACATGGAAAAATGTAAAAAGTAACCTGTTTCTTTGCCAGCATAGGACCGTCGCAAACTCCAATTACAATCCGGCCCTTTGCCACCTCTGCTGCAGCCTGCGTACAAGGTTCAAACTTTGACGATTTTTGCGTTAAATATAAGAAATGGTAATAAAAATTGAAAGAAAAGAGGAAGATAAAGAGACAGACGGTGAGGAAGAGACGGTGGCCGTCATGCAATCGGTCAAAGGTGCCACCGATGACGACGGCTTGGTAGGTGTTGGGCGGAGAGAGAGAAGGAAGCACCATGAGCATAGGGTCATGCTCATCTTGAACCTCCATTCAGTGCGCTCAAATTGCTTTCGCTCTAAGCTCGAGAAAGGAGTGGTACTGGGTAGGTGTCAGATGGGTATAACATTTCTTACATCGTCATAGTTATTACTTTATAGATTAACGCCAATAATACATTTTTTAACATATTTTTTAATTAAACAATTCAGGTGTTTGTGGTCCGTTATTATAAAAAGTATATTTATACTTTTCGGTAGTTGCGCCTTTCTTGGTGTATCTAACAGTCTGAGGGGAAAGTTTTATGTTAATTTTTTAAACTGTAATCAATTTACAATGCCTCTTGTCTTTTAAATTGGTCTTATTAAATTTTAGTTAATTTATACGAAATTCATTAATAATTTATTTTGTTTTCATAGTATAAAATTAATTATAATAATAATAATAATAATATGTTAACAAATGATAATATATATATATATGGATATAATTAGTTAAATATGTTTTCATGTTTTAAATTTTAAAGTAAAATTATAACTCGTTTTTTATTTAATTTTAATACAATTTAATTTCAAATTTTAAACAATAAATAAATATAATCTTATTAATCAAACCGTTTAAAATTTGTTTGATTTATATCATTTATTTTTAAAATTTGAAAAAAAAAATATTAAAATTTGATATAGAAACCAATCTTGGTCGGAGTTAGAAACCACTATCATATAAATTTAAATAAACAATAAATACATAGAAAGAAAAGTTTATGATTTTTTTTCATTTCTTTTATGATAAAAATAGAAGATAAGAATTAATAAATATGTCTTTTAATTATTCAAGAAAATAAAAGTTTGTACAAATACTACTTTATAAGAATTAGTATTTTGATTTTTTTTTAATCAACGTACTTTATTCATTTGTTGGTAAATTTGAAAATTTTCACCTAAATAATGTATTCTTTTATTTTTTTTCTTCTCCAAACAGTACCCTATAAATTTTATTTACGCAAATAGTATCTTTATCGTGTTAATCTGAAATGTATTTTCGATAAACTGAATTCTGATTACCTTTTTAGATTAACATATTTTAATTTATTTCTTATTAGATATACCAAAAATAAGTTCAAAATTCGATTACTAACAAAACAACAAGAATATACTACTTACGTAAATAAAACTAACATCCATTAATATAGAACGATGATGAACTGTGAAAACGTTGAAAAGTTAAGAGAACAACTAAAGAAAATAAGTAAATAAATGACATATGCAGACAAATAAAGAAATGTTCAAATTGGATTTGTTTTCTTACTTTACCTACCAAACATGGACCCAATCACACCAAAGCAGGAACATTTGATTTTGTCTTTCAAATTTGGCCGCATAGTAGTCTAGGTACATTACTATTTTAATTTATTAACATAAAAAATGAATGGCTAATCTATGGTCCTTCATTTGGAAAATAAATTAAGCATGTTTCAGGGATTGAATTATCGATTGTATTGTATCTAGTTATTTTAAATTAATTTAATTATTCATATTTTATTAAATTTATATTTTTAGTATGTATATATTAATAATAAAATTTCTTAATTTAATGTATATTATATTTTACAATGTATTTTAATTTCGTTTCTGTATTTGTTTACTCTTCATTTAGGATGTAGTTAGCGAAATTAATTGATAAAGTAATTAAAAGTTAAAAACCTTGCTGAAACTGTTGAAAGTTTTGATAAGCTAATATTGAAAAATGTAATTGTTTAGCACAAGTAGCTATTTAACCGATTGAAAAATGAAAATAATAAAAGTGACATCTGATTATTTGATTATAACTTTAATTTTAAAATTTGTATATTTTGGGATAACTATAAACTTTAATATTTTTATTTGTTTCAAATTATGAAAAACACATGTATTTTTAGTTTAATATAAATAAATCTGAATAAAATTTATATAAAAGACGTTATTTATTTTTCTCCTATTTTTATCAAATGAAATAACTGGTACAATAATTAAAATTAGTAACAGAATATTAATTACCATAATAAACCGAGTAAGTTGTTTGGCAAAAAAAGGATAAAGGATAACTTAATAGACATTAGACAGTGATTGAGAGGGCAATGATGAAGTGTTAGGCAGGGAATGTGACATATTAATGGCATGTTTGGTTTCTTAAAAATATAATTAGGTAAACAGTGAGTCATGAAAAAATATCAATTGAAAAATACACATTAAACAAAATAGTTTTGGTATAATTGTACTTTTAACATATTATTTTTAATATTGACATTTATTTCAACGTAATTTAAGAATAAAAAATAATAATTAGACTAATTGTTCATGTTATAATTAACTAATTATCTTATCATAAAAAAAATTCATTTGAGAAATGACAATACAAGAAAGGATACTCGTAGTTAGTTTGAGAAGAAAATACTAATGTAAAGAGATTCCACACTTGAGAAAGATGGTTGAGAATCAAAGTATAAGTCTAAGTCCTACATTGAGTAAAAATAAAAAAAATTAAATATTATAAAAAATGAAGATCTATAAATTTATTATCTTAAGATTTTGGATTAAAAGTAGTGCGAAAGTAACGAGATCGATTCAAATTCCAACCTCTCTACACATATCTAACAAATATCTTTCAGAATCAGAATAATCCAACAACTTTGTAAAGTTCTGTTTGAAGTGCAGTTAACTCTACCTAAATTCAAACTCTAACTTTACTATAATTATCTTTAAAAATTAAAACTTAACTAATTTTTCTTACATTAATTTTCTTGTGTTTTGTTTTTAATTTATGTATAAACTAATTTCAATTTATAAAGAGATAGTTTTCATTTTTTTCTAGGTACTTCTCTTTGCTGTAAATTTTTATGAAAAAACTCATTTAAACAAATCCTGTCAATTGTATTTGAAAGAAGATATTAAAAATAATGACAAACATAGGCAAAAGATAATGCGAGAAGAGAACAGCAAATATAAAAAAACTAAAAAGCTATACATAAAATAAAATTATGAATAAGTATCATGATAAATTAATTGATAATGCGAATCTACGTTATTATAATAACATTTGTTAAGGTGGTAATTAAGAGACAAAAATTGTTAATAAAAAAATAAAATTAAAACTGCTTTAAAAAAGTAAATATTAAAATTGCATTAAAAACTAAAAACCACGTAAAAGAAACAACAAACTCAAAATATAGTAAATGGTAAAAAAACACAAATATACGTATAGGGAAAAATAGTTAAATCATCTGACAAATATATAAAAAGACAATCGTTATAATTCTTTCGGTTGAAGTTTGTAATTAGATTTCAGCTTAAATTTTGTCTTCGACATAATCTTTGTCTTAAAACTAATAACCAAATTACTAATCCTTTAAATTGACATTTGTTATTATAGAAATTTTACAATTTATAAGAATTACTAATCCTAACATTTATCATTAGTTGAAACATAGATTACACCTATAGTACACAATATAGGTAGTTACCAAAACGTTATTGTAACAAACTTAGCACGAGAAAAAAATGTATCATTTTATCTAAAACATTTAATTCGTTACAGTATTAACATTCATAAAGAATGCATTTTAGCTGAACAAAAATGTATTTAAAAATTAACAAAAAAAGATTTTAATCTCTTTGTGGGAATGTTTTGGTGAAATGCTTCTACAAAACAAAACCATCCCAAAAATGTTAACTTTAACTGTAAATCAAACTTAGAACATATTTTATGAACTTTACATTTCCACAAGAAAAGATTTCTCTTTATCAAATGCCCGCTAAGTGTAGTCACTGCATGTCAGAGCTGTGGATCAAGAACACTAAATTGATTCTTAAATCGATTAATCCAACAGATATTGAACACTTTTCTACAAGATTTCAACTAGTGACAACTTTATATCTTGCCCTCTTCAGTGGCAGCTGCAGTTAGTAATTGATACTGATTAATGCATAATAGAACTAGAAGTGAAGTATTTAAATCAATTCATTTGAAGTAAGATAATAAAATTTTGACACACTTTTTTTTTACGTACTTTTAATACATCACTTCAATCACCCTTAGATCATCATCATATCACATTATTAAAAAAAATCAAAATAAATTATTGAAGGGTGATTGGAGTGATAGGTTAAAATTGGGTCAAAATACCATCATTCTTTCAAGTAAAAACACGCCACTTCAGCTTCAAGTAAACTACTTGATCAATCCAACAAGATCACAACCATGTTCAATTTTTGTCACTCGAGCTTTGTGAACAATCCTCAAAAGAATTACTCTAATGTGTAATTGGCTGGCACTGTTTGCAGGTCAATGTATTATGTGAATACCACTTCTAATTTCTCTCATTGCCCTTGTGATAATGAGCACCATTCCGTTTGGAAAAACTAAAGGAACGAAATTCCAGTACGGACTAATGCTATGCAAAAATTTACACTTTGAAAGGCAACTTAACTCTTGTAAGCTGTTTGTGTGGTGGCAGTAAAACATTCTTTCAAAAATTCAGTAACCTGTGATAAGTATAGGTCTGGAAATGTCCTATAATGATCTACGTGGGGAGATAATCCAAAGTTAAAGGACCTTACCCTCTTTCCCATCTTTCTCTGTTCCTCAATTAACGCTTCTACTGATTCAAATGGAATTAATTTGTCAGCTGTACTATACAGGTAAAGCTGAGGGCAAGGCTGGTGTTTCTTGAGCACATTCACAATCCTTGTTAACCTCCTGTTTTCAATACACAAAAAAAAAAAAAAAAAATGCGCTTATCAGTTACCACCTAGCATTTTCAAGTATATTAAATATGTGAGGGCCAAACTTAAATAAGGGTGTGATCCATATAAGATTGTAGGGAAGAAAATTACTGATTCACATCTGGCAACTGCAAAACATATGAGAAAAGCTTCTCTAACAGTGACAAGACCGCTGTTTCAAACTTGGAAGGTTGGTTTTGCTGAATATTTGACAAGCTATCCTCAGTTTCTGATTTCTGCTTGCCCTCTACCTCGACTAAAGAGCTGCGCTTCTTAAATATAGCAGCAGAAAAGCCAGCAGCCCAGACCTACAGTATAATCACAGGAATTACCAGCCAAGAAGAATGAACAACAAATCATGGTAGTTTAAGAAAAGGATTAAAGAGGCTATGTTTGGATATTTAGAGGGATATTTAAGTATAGGATTGCAGGATTACATGTTACCCATTAATTTTTACATGACATGTAATTGAGCATTAGTGATTATTTTTTGTAAACTGTAAAATTTAACTCTGGTTACGCAGGCATTGATTGGGACCATGAATACTTGATTACCTACTAATTGATTGATCTGAAGAGAAAAGATAAAGAGGAGTATTTGATAGAATTGAATGAAATGCATTCCATCATACTCCACTTCAATTCCACCTTGTTTTAACAATTCAAATAGTAATATTACCATCAAAATATCATTTCATTCCAATCCACTCCATTCTATTCTATTCTATCAATTCAAAAGTAACATAAGAAATGTAAGCCTTGAATACCAGATTCTAAACTGAAAGGGGGTGAATGCTGACCTCCACATTATTTAAACACAGCATACAACGTCACAGTTTTCTTTTCAATCAAAAAGGTGCAGGGGAGACCAGAGAGTAAGGGGAGGTAACAAAATCAAGAGAAAACAAAGCAAAGTAAAACACAGTTTCGCCAGCCAAGTTCACAAATATACTCATCCAAAGAACTGCAGTAATAGATGAGTTTGGAAATGGCAATTTTTTTTAAACAAATGGTGCATCCTATTCAAGGCTTAAGCAGTGGATACTCCCAGTAAACACTAATAAATTAGAAAGTTTGTGTTTAAAAACCTGTGGATTGAAAGGTTCTCCTCCTCCCGAATCAACAATGCAACCCTTAATCTTCTCCATGAGATCCTCGCTACCCAGCATTCGTGCCAGAATGTATCCATAACTGCAAAGAAAAATACATACACAAATGTGAAACAGGGAATAGTCACTAGGAGGGTTCGTTTGGAAATAGAAGAACGATTAAAAAGTGCACATACACAAACCAACCCGTGTTGCTGAAAGTGTGAAAAACCAAGCATCGTTCCCTTCCGTCTTGTTCCTCGCGAGACAACCAAGAAACGAGGTGGTCGGCAAGGTGAGAGATTCGGGTCTCGAGGACGTGGCCGAGGTCAATTCGAAGTAGCTCCTTGACATCGACGACGAAGGTAACCGCGTTAAAGCCTAGCGAATTGTACCACTCCACGTACCTCTTGAGGTGCTTGGTCCTCGCTCCGAGCCACCCCAGCAGGACCACCGTGGTCACGCGGTCTTTGGCTCCGTAAAGCGCGGCGCTTGGAGTGTCGGAAGCGGGATTCCAGACGAAGGCACCACCACTTTGTGATTGAGAGAGGAAGGGGTTGTTGGGAGCATTGGGGAGGTGGGTGGAAGTGTTTAGGGATTGGAAAGAGGTGAGAGAGGAGAAGAAGAAGTTACGGGGATTGGAATCTGGAGGAATGGGGCGGCACGTGAGAGAGGAGGAGATTGCTGTGGTGGGAACGGCGCGTTGTAAGGAAAGCCAAGTGGTAGAGCGTGAGAACGAGTTCGATTTGCAGAAAAAGTGACGACCCAGAGTGGAGGGTCTCAACGTGAGTTCAACTTGGGTGACCATCATCATCGTACAAAACAACACAAACACAATAGGATTATCAGAATTCAGATCCAATGCCAATTCCTGAGGCTTTGTTTTCTTCTCCAAAGTGCGCTAAGGTAGCATTCAATCATTCCTTACCAATAACATCTATATTTTCTCTCTTAATTTCCATTAATCTCTAAATTTTATCATCTATTCTTTTTTACATGTTTTACCTCTCAATTTTTCAAATTTCATACTTTCAGATTCTTACTCTCTTTATCCCCACATTACCTGCAACTAACTATAAAAACTACATTTTTTAATCATGTATATTTTGTTTGTTTCCAATATAGTTCTCAACAAGCACGACTCAATTACAAAACCTCAATTTTAATTTTATAGTGAGTTTTATTTTGAGGATGTATTACTTCTACGATAGCATTCGATTCAAAGTTTCGTGTTTTTATTAATTATTTGATAATGAATGAGTATGGAGATATTTTGAATCAAAAATTGTTACGAAACTTGATGATGCTACAGACCAAGAAAGAGACACACATTGTGGGTTAGTTAATTTCAAACAAAAATGAGAGAACACGATAAATCAAGCGCCGGCCCAGTTAAACGGATAAGGCTGGCCAGTCCTAAGCTATTCCCACCCCGGGTGATTTACTAAGTTCACCTACATTATTACATGTAATATTTTTTGGAAGAAAATTCTCTTGACAAATACATTTTCATTATACAATAAACACGGTAGCAACATGTTTTCATCATGTCAAAATAAAAAAAAAAACAATAAAGCATTTTTTTAATCACAATATCAAATGGGAAAGCATTTTCGTTGTTAGTTTTTTTATGAAAAATATTAGTTAAATATAAATTTATTTTATAGATTTTTTTTTTTTCATATTTCATCTAAAATACACAATAAAAAATGTATTTATGATATAATAATGCTATGTTAAATTTTAGAAAATAATACAACAAAGACGTGTTATTATTGTACTATGTAAAAAAAAATCCAATAGAATATATTTTATCTCTTAACTCTTAACTCTTATGTCTCACGTTTCACGTCTCACGTCTCATGTCTTATATTTTATCTCTCATCAATTGTCTCTTATCAAGAATCTCTTATCAGTTAATTCTTATCTCATATCTTATATCTCTTATCACTTATCTTTTTCTTGTTCTATCTTATCACTTATCTTTTTTTTGTTATCTCTTATCTCTTATCACTTATCACTTATCACTTATCACTTATCACTTATCACTTATCTCTTATCTCTTATCTTTTATCTATTATCTATTATCTATTATCTATTATCTATTATCTCTTATCTATTATTCCTTATCATTTATGTCTTATTGGTTATCTCATATCACTTACCTCTTATCACTTATCACTTATCACTTATCATTTATCTCTTATCTCTTACCCATTATCTCTTATCTCTTATTTCTTATCTGTTATCTTTTATCTTTTATCTGTTATCTCTTATCTCTTATCTCTTATCTCTTATCTCTTATCTCTTATCTTTTATCTCTTATCTGTTATCTCTTATCTCTTATCTCCGATCTATTATCTCTTATCTCTTATCTCTTTATCTTATCTCTTATCTCTTATCTCTTATCTCTTGTCTCTTATCTCTTATCTCTTATCTCTTATCTCTTATCTCTTATCCCTTATCTCTTATCTCTTATATCTTATCTCTTATCTCTTATCTCTTATCTCTTATCTCTTATCTCTTATCTCTTATCTCTAATATATTATTTCTTATATCTTATTATCTGTTATCCCTTATTACTTATATGTTATCTGTTATCTCTTATCTATTATCTTTTATATCTTATCTATTATCACTTACCTCTTATCTCTTTATCTCTTATCCCTATACGTCTCATGCCTCACGTCTCACGTCTCACGTCTCTTGTCTCACGTCTCACGTCTCTTGTCTCACATCTCACGGCTAACGTCTCATGGCTAACGCCTCACGGCTCACGCCTCAGATCTCATGTCTTATCTTTTATCTCTCATTAGTATCTCTTATCAGTTGTCTCTTATCAAAAATCTCTTATCAGTTAATTCTTATCTCATATCTCATATCTCTTATCACTTGTCTTTTTTTTTGTTCTCTTATATAACTTGTCTTTTTTTTTGTTATCTCTTATCACTTATCACTTATCAACTTATCTCTTATCTCATATCTCTTATTTTTTATCTATTATCCTTTATCTTTTATCTCTTATATAGTATTCCTTATCTTTTATGTCTTATCGGTTATCTCAGATCACTTACCTCTTATCTCTTATCTCTTATCTCTTGTCACTTATCTCTTATCTCTTACCTCTTATCTCTTATCTCTTACCTCTTATCTCTTATCTCTTATCTCTTATCTCTTATCTCTTATCTCTTATCTCTTATCTCTTATCTCTTATCTCTTATCTCTTATCTCTTATCTCTTATCTCTTATCTCTTATCTCTTATCTCTTAT
>Ga0214545_1001370_pt1 | contig 45241 bp, 23 predicted proteins | sample CNSS4metaG_FD_160064 | JGI IMG/M metagenome (GOLD analysis project Ga0214545, IMG submission 160064) | Root nodule microbial communities from cowpea collected in UCLA plant growth center, Los Angeles, California, USA - CNSS4 | ecosystem: Host-associated > Plants > Roots > Nodule | place: USA... | reverse complement strand
TATATTCGGAAGTTTACTTCCGGATAATATATAATAGGTAATATATATTCTGGAAATCGACTATATATATTTCGTTTCGGATATTTTGACATTCGGAATATATTAATATTTTTTATCGAATGTTAGTATCCAAAAGTAATTTTAGAAATGTGATTTGCATGAATTTGCTCAAATAGTTAAAGAATACTTTTAAGATTTGGAGAAAGTTAGGAGTTGCAGAAAAAATTTTGGAAGTACAAAAAGAAAGTCCCTTTCTGAAATGTGTCCGAACTTCATAATCTCATACATGCAAAACTTCTCAATAACTCTATAAAAGAAAAAGGTAATAAAGATGTTTATTCTGAAAAAAAATATGAATGTTAATTTATTTTGTTTCTCACCAAAATTCGTACGGTAAGTTAATTTATGAAAAGATGGACAATTTTTTCATGAATTTAGAAAATTTAAGAAAGAAAAAGTTCATTAAAAAAGAAAAGATTTTGTAAATAAAGTTTAAATGGTTAAATATTTTATTTAAATAATAAAATATTTATATTTCGTCTCAAATACTTTACTTCTACATATTACTCACGGCATTCGCAGGAGTGGAAAATTAACGTTGATGTCGTTCCAAACTGATTTACTTTATAAAGTTTGATTGTGTTAGCACTAAAATATTACTGTCCTCGACTCTAACATATATTTTTTATCGTACTATTATTTTCTTTAATATATGATATGCTGGTGTTGGAATATTTTATGCCAGTTTGTTTCCTCCAATTTACTCTTTTATGTGTTAGAATATTTTCAATTTTCAAATTTTCTCTTTCTTATTACACTTAAATTAAAGATACTTTTTAGTTTATTATTTTATCTATTTCTTTTCCACGTTAATTAAATATACTATAATTTTTTTTACATCTTTTTAACAATTTCATTTTGCCCTCTTTTTCCATTTCTTTCTTCCTTTAGTTTTCTACTTCAACACCAAGGAAATCATAAAATCTCATTTTATTTTATTCTTATACTATTGAAATCATTTAATAATATATGAGCAAAATTAAATTATTAAACTTTAAATATCAGAAAAAGTGTCATTTCAAGCAGCACTATAGGTGTGAGAAGCAAAGCATTCAGAAACAGTGTCTCTTTTTATGCAGAAAGGGCAGAAGCAGAACCATTTAAGTAATTAACTCTTCAGTTTCCCAAACACCAAACTCAAACTTCTCCAATTCAATGCTACTCCTCACTGTTAATTGGTCTTAAGGTTTAAAATAATTACCACATTATTTAATTTCTTTCTAACAAGATATTAACATCACTCAAACCGCATTATTTGACAATTTTTTTTTCAATAATGAGGACAATAAAGGTTCAACTTCATCACTAAACCAATTGAGTCATTTTCTTCAATGGGCCCATTTGAATACTTCACGGCCCAATCAAAGACTGGGCAAACACAAGTGTGATAAACCCACTACATTTTAATATACCAAATCAAACCCTATTCCGATACCAAAAGACACAGATAATTTCACATAATAATACAAAAATATGAAAATATTCCTTATGTTTTATTTTTCCACAACATCTTGTGCGACAGATACGCAATGGAGAATTAAAATGATAATAAATAAAACAAATTTTATTTTTACTTATTTATTTTAATTAAATAATGTCTTTTTAACTCATTTCTTAACCTTTCTCTCACTCTCTCTTAACCATCAAAGTGAATTTCCTTATTATTCTGAATCTCTCTCAACACCCTTGGTCTGGGAACTAGTTTTATAATTTCCCTAGAAAAGGAGAAAAAGAATATGTTTTTATTCTTTGAAGGTGAGGCATTGGTTAGGAGAAAAGAGAGAACAGAAAAGAAACAAGATAAGCAGAAGGTGAATTTGTGTCAGACTATTTTTTCTACCTTGCACCATTTGTTTTTCAAATTTATTACATCAGAAATAATTCTGCATGATTCATCTGACAAATTTTGATTCATGGTAGGACTAAACACAGGGATATTGTATTATTATATGAATAATTGTTTGTGTTAATATGAGAGTGAAGAACGTGAAAGTGTGAGGATTTTATCCATGGAGGCTGAGATTTTTATCTGAAAGTAAAGGTAGACGTGTGTGGCTCTTCTTCACCAACCGACTCTTTCTTTGCTTTGCAAATTACCCATCACATGTCTCATGTCACATCACTCTACCATCTCCATTTTGAAAAAACATTAACAATGGATGCAATTTTACCTTAATCATCATCGTCTGCCATGTGTAAACCTCGTTTTACTGTGGTCGGTTCTGCAATTTATAGGAACTAATCCCTTCTCCTACCTTCAAATCTTAGTTATGTATTCAAGAGTTTTAACTGACTAAGGTTATGTTTGCCAAAAATAGTTCACAAATTAACTGAGAGATGAAAATAATTACTTATCTATTATCTAATTGTTAAAAGTCCTGAAATAATTTTTATTGGTTATTATTTTCTTTTCTTTTTTGGTGAAATCTCAACGTGGTTCACAAGTTAGTTTCGTCGTTGAAATGTATATTTTTGATTTGAAAATGACCGTTACAGTAAACATACCCAGAAAAGTAAAAATAAAAAAATGAATAGTTAATACTTTAATCGTTAATTTTATAAAATATATATATTATCGGTGTTGGTTTTGCAAAAGAATTTAAATTAAGGGTATGAAACGAAAAAACAGTGAGAATTTGAGAGATTTAAAAAGGGAAACAGAGATAGAAAGTAATTGATCCGCATTCAGCAAGCGTGTGTTGATGCAGAGTGTTGAAGAGCGTGGCATTCCGCTGACGCGGAAATATAGAAACTCAGAACTGTGACTAATTCGCTTTGACTCCAAAAGCACGTTCTCTTCTCTTCCCTTCTCTTCAATCACTCCTCATTTCACTTTCCAAAACCACACCACATATATACAAACCCAACCGATTCTACCTGTCACTACCCAAATTAACTATCCCTGTCTTCAATCCATGGTTATTCCACCGACCAAACACAGCATTCAGCGTACGGAACAACGACATGTCGCCGATCAAGTGCTGGGCCACCAGGATGTCGGGGCACGCCAACAACCGCGCGCTCAAGGTTACCCAACTCAAGCTCCAATTGGGTCTCTTCGGAACCACCCTGGGTGCCCCAAACGACAAGCTCGCCTTCCAAATAACAGGGTCAGCTACCAACAAAGAAAAAAAACCTTCCGCTTCTTCCAAACAGAAAACGACACCTCTCTCACTCGCTCCCTTCTCAAAACGACGATGCTCTCACGCAACCTCTTCCTGTAGGTCCATCACTTCCAAATCCCCTTCTCTAACATGGGACGACCGTGACCTCTGCGCTTTTCATCTTCTTCTCAAAGACAACTCCCTCGATGTTTGCGACCTCGCATTTCATGTCTTATATGTAAGATTATAAGATTATCTAATTATCTAATTATCTAATTCATATGTCACTCTTGTTGTTTTTTATCGTGAAATGTTTGTTTGAAGAGTTTTTTAGTGTCGTAACACATGTAACGATGTTTTTCATGTCTTATTATGAATTTCAAAGATTATGTGGATGAGTGTATATATATATATATATATATATATATATATATATATATATATATATATATATATATATATATTCTGTTTATTTGTTTATTAATTGATTTTTTGTCTTTGTTTATGTAAGAGGAAATAATGTTTAAAAATGAAATGCAGGGTGAGGGCGGTGGGGGAGAAGCGAAAGCGAAGATGACGGTGGTCGGAAAAGCGGAAATGAGCGTGGCGGTGGCGGAGCTGGTGGGGAGGGAGGAGAAGAAGACGAAGTCCAATTCTCATAATCAATTTCAAAGAAGGCTTCCAATCAAGTTGAGGGTCAATGGTTTATGCATAGAAGCTACCCTTTTGGTACGCTGCAACCTCGTTTTCCTTGTTGGTTCTTTTCTTTTTACTAATTATTAATTATTAATAAAATTAATTATGTGTGTTATTTGCCCCCTCTTAGTCAAACCCCTTTCATAAGCACACACACAAAAAGTGGAATGAAAGTCTTGGTTCCTTCATTGAAATTTTCTATTTTTACTTGGATGGATACAAACTCATCAAACAAAACCACTCATGTCATGTCCTATTTTGTTGTTTCAACTCGTGACTCTCCTTGCTCATTTCTGTGGCAACTCACTTTTAGAATAACGTAATTTGACCGTGATTAGCGAGGCTTCTGTCTTTTCCTTTTGTATCTTTATTATTTTAAATTTAGACGTCTGTGGCTGTTTTTTCTGCGTCAAAAATACTACCAGTACACATTTTCTAATCTTTACGTTGTATGAAAAAAAAAAAGAAGTAACGACATCAACATATCATTAATTTTGTTTGAATAAGAATAGAGTATGACCGTAACAAGTGAAACGTCGAGAACAACACTTCATTATTGTTTGAAAAAGGAATTTGGCAGCCTCATCTAACCAAAAATGGTTATACAAATGTGGTGACAAAATACAACTTCTCACCGCGCTGCTCTTTTGAACAGGTCTCTGTAAGGTTATTGAAGTTGAGAGATTCTAATTCTAAGGGTGACTCGGTGACAGCAAAACCCTTTGAAAACAGCGTCCAGCCAAAGAAGAAACACGGGATTATAGAGAAAGTAAAGCATTTCACAAGCTTGGGAAAGAAAAACAATGGCAAGATTGACGAATCAAAACAAACCAGTCCTTGTGACTCGGATAGATCCCCCATTTTTGACTCGGACGACTCATCCAACGATTCCAACACAAGCAGTGCTAGCAACAACAGTGGAACCCACAACACACGGCCAACTCTCACAAAGGGTTCTGAGAGATTTACAACCTCAGAGAGAAAGACTCGGTTGCAGAGGAATAGAAGCCTCAATGGGTGGAACTTTCAGACACCCACTGACAAACAACAAGCTCAAACCTCGTATCCTGGTCCTTTCACGGTGTGTTACATTCTTATTTTGTAAAGGTCCCTCCTTTTTGACCAACTAGATAGTTACTAATGGTTTTGTTTACTTATGCAGAAACCAAATGAAGTATACCAGAAAGGCACTGCAAGGAGTTGGGAATACAAGGAGATTAAAAGTAGAGATGGGAAGGCAAAGTTGAAAACCAATGTATTTTTTGCTTCCTTTGATCAAATGAGTGAAAGAGCTTGTGGTGAGAGTGCGTGCACGGTTTTAGTTGCACTCATAGCCCATTGGCTTCACTCCAACTACGGTATGCCAACAAGAGCGCAATTCGAGAAACTCATCACACAAGGTTCATCAGAATGGAGAAGGCTATGTAACAGTGACTACTACTCGAAGCTCTTCCCAGATAAACATTTTGACCTTGAGACGATCATCGAAGCCAATCTAAGACCTCTTGCTGTTCTGCCTCAGAAATCGTATACGGGGTTTTTCTCCCCTGAGAAGTTTCAGTGCTTAAAAGGAGCCATGTCGTTTGATGAAATTTGGGACGAGATAAAGATGAAGGTGGGTGATCACGAGCCAAGAATTTACATAGTGAGTTGGAACGATCATTTCTTTGTGTTGAAGGTAGAAAAAGATGCTTACTACATCATTGACTCTTTGGGGGAGCGACTTTTTGAGGGGTGTCAACAGGCATTCATATTGAAGTTTGATGATTCGAGTTTGATGTATAAGAAAATACACACGACAAAAGAGGAGCCTTCAAAGGGAACTAGTGGTGCTGAGAGTGCAAAAAGTGGAGAAAGTCGTGAGATAATTTGTCGTGGAAAAGAGTGTTGTAAAGAGTTTATTAAACGCTTTCTTGCGGCTATACCAGTTTGGCAACTGGAGAAAGAGGAGAAGAAATGGAGTGTTTCAAGCCCCTATCTTCATCGACAATTGCAGATCGATTTTCATTATAGCTCTTCTTCTTCTTCCTCTTCCTCTTCTTCATCTTCTTCTTCTTCTGTTACTTCAACTGATTCTTTGTGGTCTCTCTTATCAAGTGGAACATTGAATTAGAAGCATAATCATCACATTATTATTCTGATACATTGAAGACCCTCCTAACTTTGTAGTTGTAGGACTGATGCTTATAAACCTTGGACATATCAAATTATGTGTCATGTAACAATCTTAGATTAGATATCCACGATTGTCCTTGAGCAATTCACAATAATTTAGTTTTGGCGGCTGTACCTCTATTTTGGTGACAACTTTTAAACTATTAAAATCGTGCTATTGATTTTACTGAAATCGAAGATCAAGAACATTATAAAAGCATCATTAGTTGATACAACAGTTATACTTTCGATTTTTGATTAATTGAATGGGTTTAAATTAGAAAAACGAAAGAAATGTCGCTGCAGATGCCATATAATTGTCCACAACATTTCCCTTTTTTTATCGATTCTTTACCGTCCAAAAGTTAACACCATTTTGTCCAACTATTTTGGACATCTTGCTCTACAAATTTTATTGTAACTTCTTCTATCTATCACTTTATTTGTCCTCCTTCATTCTTTTCCTCTCTATTTCTCTTGTTTCTTTCTATTTTACATCTAAAAATAAAATGTACGTTTCCATTTTTTTTTATATATATAATTTTAATATTATATAGACGGAGATATGAACTTACAGAAGATATCCCAAAATAAGACCTTATAGACTTGGTTGAAGTTTGTCTTATACTTGAATTATTATTTTAGCATCGAGTTCATATTTCAACAAACAAGTACCACCACGATACCAACTACATTTACACTACCTAACCCTTTGTTTAAATAGTGTGATGGGAAATGAATAAAAAGGGAACATGCCATTCATGTAAAAACACAATGATTCATTTGTGTCTTTTCACCAATACTCGTGTCTACATTTAAACCATACATTTTCACAAGGTGGTTCCACTCATTCATTTAAATATTAGATTTCAACATTCAAATATATTCGATATCTGGTATCCGTTGATTATGTTCTCTGAATATCTCGAGACACATAAAAATATCATTCAACAGATATTTTAGCAACTCAACAAAAGCCCAACACAGAGAAATACAATGTCTGATATTATAATGATAAAACCATAGTTTGCATTAATTTTAACACACAAGTCTAGTCTACAGAGAGACCACCACCGTTTCTCAAAGTTAGAACACACCCAATCTAAAGCTGAAAACAAACCTTAAAAACCACCGTTGTGGTTGTACTGTCGTTGGTTGCACTCTCACGGAAATGCCCTTGAAGTTTCACACTTATTTCTCCTTATAAGGGCTTCCAACACTTAAACTTGCTTTTCACTTCAGTTTTCCGAATGTGACCATTTTCAAAACTAGGGGATGGTACACTGTTAGATGGTCCTAACCTCAATGATAGATCACACTTGTTTGTGCATGGATTCGCCAAATTCCCATTGAAAATGAATGATTGGGAGCCCCCACTTGAAGAATTGAAGTTATGGGCTAGGGGATTCTCAGCACCAACAACAGGGGTAGGTCCACTGGTGTGAGAAACAGATACATGTGACACGTTGAACCCATGTTGAGGCTGGTAGGGTTGAACGTTGTTACCATAGTACAAAGGATAAACTGAAAACAAATTTGGTGGTGCTTGGTGTTCCACGCACTGTTTTTTACTGGTTGAAGCTACATGCTCAGACACATATTGCGATTTCATTGAGAGATCATGAAAGAGATTGCGAACCTCTTCAGTGTTGCGATTTAGGTAACAACGTTGGCTGTTGGGCTGACTCTTCGAGGAGGTTTTTGTCAGAGAGCACCCCAAACTCAGAGCAGCTGAACCATAATAATAACAACAATGGAAGAAGGAAAAGTACACATAACACGTGTGTGCAACAATTACCACCAATCAGAGATATGAGGAAGCTGAAGAATAACTTGCTTAAATAGTAGCTAATGCAAAAAATATTTGTTCTAGATGTTAGGAATGAGAAAAAGTACATAGAAATTAAAAAGACGATTTTTCTTTTCTCTTGTTTGATGTAAAAGAAAATAGAAAGAACAAGAATGAGACGTTCACAACTTCCTTTTAATGTCCAACTATTGTCACTATTGCTTAAACAAATTTTGGAAATTGACAAAAACTCTTTCAAACAAACATGTGTTTGCATATTTGTCAAGTGAAAGAACCTCTTCCATGGCTTCTACTTATTACATTGGAATGGTAAAAATCCGTTAAAGGACATGGCTTTCCAAACATGCCCATAGAGTACTTTTATCCTTCTATTTAATTTAAAATGTTAGTCTTTCTTAAGGGTCAGCATTCCCTGATTTCTAATTAGATGACTTATTTTATTTTACTAATCTTTCACAATTTAAAGAATTATTTTATTACATTGGAGATAAACCAAAGAAGCAAGGCAAAGAGATAATCTTTCACACTTCTTTACTTTCCTTTCTTTAAAAAACTCCTTCTAACTTCATTCGAAAAAAAGTGTTCAAAAAAAAAAATCCTTTACACTGCTTAAATTTACAGTACTTGGCAAGTGCACATCCTCCCTTTGGTGCTAAAAGAAAAGAGATAAATCCTTATGGTAAGTTTTCTGTTCTCTCATCGCATGCGAAAGCATTTGTTCCCTTTTTATTTAAAAGGTGATGAACAAAAGTCGAAACCTTCGACTTTTTCTATTTGATGTGAGCGTTGATTAAAGTAAAAAATACCTTCGATGCAAGGTCGCAGATACTCTCCAGTTTGTGTGTGCTCATCGCATCGAATTATTGTATCAATGGCAGCATTGGTTCTGTCCAAAAGAGTTGAAAGGTCCATGTATTCCACCTGCCCAAGAAAACAATTCCAATTATTATCACGACCACTATTGATTCAACACCATCGTAAGATGTTTTTCTTTGCAGCGCCCGCAAAAAATAGAAACCCTCAAATAATTTCTGCGTTTTCCTTTTTGAAACAAAAAAGGAACAACGTTGGTTTGGTTACCTCGGAATTAGCTTTGGAGTAAACAATTTCCTCTGCTTTGAGGACAACAACGGGGAGCTTCTCTTGATACTCTTTTTTCTTCTTAGTGGAAGAGCTATGTATCTCGTTCACAACCCTATAAAATAAAAAATGAAGGTTAGAAATTAGAGGAAGAAGAAGTGTGAGTGGGAGAAGAAAAGGACCTGAAAATTTCTTGAATAAGGGTTCCTCGAATGGGTTGGTGTATCTGAGTGTGCCATGTTCCTTTGACGCAATCGTAAGGTTTGGAAGCTGAACGGGGCATGGTGGTGATTAGAGAAAAACAGAGTCCTCTGTTCTAAAATGTGAATTTTGTGTGATGTTAGTGTGGGTAAGAAGGGTAACTGAACTTCTACACTGTACTGGTTTTTGCTTTTTCTTATTTTTTTAATTACTTCTCCACTTCCAAAACAAATATATAAAATAAATTAAAAAAAAAAAAAGACTCTTTTGTCTTCACTGTTCACCTTTCATCATCTTCTCACTGTCGGTGACCCTAAAAACAAATGTAACACTATTTAAACCTTTTTTTAACCTTCATTTTTATTACTATTAGTTATCAAAATATATGAATGCTACCCTTTCAATTTGTTTTATATTAAGAAATAGTTTGACAACAAAGTATTTAATTATCAATAGCTAGTTCGACAACACAGATATTGTAACAGTACAGTTAGGATCTAAATAAAAACAATATGATATGCAAACATAGAAAATATAAAATAAGAAAATTCCATCTTTAATGATTATTAATATGTTCTGGTATTACTATGGCAACCAAAACGATGATGACAATAAAAACATTAGACAATGCATTGGGAAGTGGGAATGGAAATGAATGCAATAGGAGCACGAATAACAAACAAACAAAACTCTACGTTACGTAAAAAAGTAAAATAAAAGTAATAAATTGAGAAATCATGAGAGATTACTTCATTTTGGTAAGAAAATCTTGATTACTTCATAGTTAAAACAGAATTTGGATGAAGAGTGATGAAAGAACAGAGAAGTGAAATTCGAATGTACATCTCCTCGTACTCCTATATTATTCGGACTGACAAAACAAAATATCGAATAAAAAGATGCTTCATTTCAAATTCTTCTCAAACAGTTATGAGAGTAATGCTTATTTAGTAATGTCCACAAAGTATATGGTGTTACTTTTATTCCTCTATTGAACAACACATAACACATGTACCTTACTTAATATGTTAATATTTTATTCTAGCGCCGAGGTAAGTTTCTAAGGTTAAGGTACGACATAGGACACATCGTTTTTAATTGACAACAAATATAATACTTTTCGAGAAATTAACGTCGGAAAAAAGAAGTTATGGTCAATTTCTAAGGCCAGGTTATGTAACCCACCAACAAAATTTCCCATCCCTTTGGTCTTACTCCATTAGTTGGGCTTCAATATCTTATTTAATTTGTAGTGTTTGGCAACTGCTATGACTCTGACATTAAGTTTCATAGAATAATGATATTTTGATTTATTTTTTTATTTATTTTTAATCTATCATTTTAATTTAAAAAATTAAAATAAATAATTAAAAAATATTAGTCTTAATTATCGTAACATTGTAAATATCAGGTATCTTTTCCACAAGAGATGCATTGAAGGGATACATTTGTAATGTGACACAGCGGAAAAGGTGGATGCACGAGAATCTTACGTGTGTTGTAAAAAAAATATAGGTTTTATTATTTTCACCCGCCTCATGCGTATTTCTACAGATAACCACAGAAATCTAATTGGGAAATGCGACCAACAAAAAACAAAATGGACGGAGAAGTCGATAAAGTTCTATCCTCCAAAACTACAAACAACCTTTCCGTCATTTTCTCAAATGTTACTTTTCTATTGCCACGTACTTTTCAAACTCAACTTCTCACTTTTATTTACTCCCACTATTTCAATTAAATATTCTCAATATTTCCTTTCTTTTTCAAACTACCAAAAGAAACTAAACTATTTCAAGTTATCCTCATTCCCAGTCTCTGTATTTCAGAAACATTCTTCAATCTAATGGTATTTCTCAATCTCCAAATTTTAAAAAATATCAGCAATTGAAATTAATCTTGCAAGTGCGAGTGTAACCAAAATATAATATCTATGTATGCATGTACGGATTGACAGGTTTACCCGGAAAATGAATTGAAAATATAAAATGACAAAAAATCATTTAAAGCTCATCAGCGACTCTCATCCAACTGATTCTTTTAATCGTGTCATTTCATTTACTTCCTCTAATTTACTTTTAATACTAACACAAATTATCAAAGGAAAGCATTTACTTATACAGATTATTTTCTGACTTAAAATAGAGTCTTAAATCAACATATTTCGTACCAAAATAAAACAGAAACCCAAAATCCTATATATTACTTTGAAATTTTTTAGCCCATTTTAAAAAAAAAAAAAATCAGTTGAATATCTCCATTCAATCCGCCTAGAAAAGTGAATTAAATGGACCGGACCATAAGACCGGATTCGTTACCACCTAAAACTTATGTTTATACAAACAGTAAGATCAATCAAAATAAATAAAACTGCTTAAAATATCGCAGTTTTGGTACTTTACTCAGTCGAAAAATTAAAAGAACTTTTGTTTTGCGTTTGCAAAAATCTTAAAATCATAACTAAAACAAAATTCTCTTTCGCATGTTTCGTCTAAAGTAACTTGGAAAGACCGCGCAGAAAGCTTATTGTGACTTTCTAAAATAAGTTTAACAATTATCGATGAACTTATTAATCAAGTAATTGAAACATTTAAAAAAAAAAATCATAAACAACTTTCCTAAGGCGAACATGTCTTGCTATGATGTTATCCATTATCTATAGTTCATGCACAATTTCATTTAACACTGTCACCATATCGACTGCTGCAAGCAAGCCGATACTGTAACTAAAGGTGCTATTTTAGACTATTATAGAATCATGGGTTGTCATATAACTCGCATTATTTAAAATTTCACTGTCGGATAAAATATCAACGGATAATTGAATGAAGATATTACAGTAACTCTGTTAATTAGAAAACAAGCTATACAAAGGAAAGAAATGCTCCCACAGGCCACAGCGCAACCAGCAACACTCACATCAAAACTTTTCCCACACCCAACCGCAAAGCTTGAAGAGAGAAACAACTACAGCTTACAGTGACAGACTGTTTGTCTGTCTTCTCTCGCCATTTAGACAATTTTCAACCAAAGATCTAACAGAAATAGTTTAAAAATTCAAACGGAAGAGGTATGAATGATAGGAACTGAAGAGTATGGGACAACCATATCGATGTTACTTGACATCTAATTATGGTACACGGAAATATTAATGGTGATGCAGTTAAATTAGGTGACCAAAGGTAAGAAGAAAACAAAAAATGTCCACAGATTGAAAATCTATTCCCTAATATATCTAACACTAACACCACTATAAAGGAACAACTACTTGCCGATAAAGTTTAAGAATAGGCCGTCAAAGCAGGTTCCTACAGGATGGAATATCATTTGGTATAACCAATCAAGATCATCAGCACCAGCATTCAATAAAAATTTACAGTAGTTAATCGTTTGTTTTTTGAAGGAGCAAGTACAAAATCGAGAAGAAAATGCTAGTATTACAAAATACAGAGAGACATCACAAATGAGTTACACATCTCCCAGGCATCAAAACCCAACACGAATTTGTCCCTTTCAACTCTCAGTTCCCTTGGCATCCCCGTCGTACTAATATGTAGATCTCAAGAATAAGATGACATCATTTGAAACAAGGAAAACACTATGTCATAGTAAAAAATAAACGAAACAACCTATAGATATGTGACACAAAAGAGGGAAAGGGATATCAGTAAGGAGTTTGATAATACCCGGTTGGAGGTCCCATTCCATTGACTGGGGGCATTCCATAAGGCATCATGGGCATAGGACCTCCGGCATAGTATCCAGGGCCACTCAGTTTGGACAAACTAGATTGGCCTTGCATCCCATCCCTTGCATACTGATGCCACACCTGCTGCTCCTGCACAAGCAAATGCTGCTTCTTCTCCATATCAGCCATTTGGACATATGATGGGGGTGGAATGCTCAATGATGCAGCAAATGGATCCTGATTAACTGGCTGAACAGATCCATCTGGGGCAGGGAGAGCCAAAACAGGGGTTGTAGTCTTCCCCGGTCCTGGCAATGCCACACTGCTTGCACTCCCTCCACTCAATTGGGTAGTGCTGGTATGCTGCCTCACCATTCCTTGATCATACATGCCAGTCAACAATAGAGGATCCAAACCACCACCTAAAGCTGCCTTCTGCTTCGACAAATTGCTTGCGGTCTCTACCAATGCCAATTCCCAATCAGCTTTTCCGGGCTCTGCAGCTGGGTTTTGCCAGGCCGAAGTCACTTCTGGTTGTCCATTTGAAGGGAATGCTTCCCATGATCCATTTGCATTATTGGCAGGCGCGCCAGCAAAGAGTGCCAAAGCAAACTTATTCCCCTGGTCATCTGCCGTGACTGCATCATCTCTCAGATTCACCAAATCCTCTGTAACCTGCGGCTGGGGCTTAGGCTCAGGCTCAGGCGGAGGAGGAGGGGTATAATTCTCCGGAGGAGGCAATGCCTTGATTTCGTTCATATCTGGTGCCGGCTCCTCCTCTACCTTCTCTACAGGTGGAGCCTCCTCTTTTCGCTCGGGACTCTTCGGCCTCTTGGCCCTATCCCTCACAAACTCCTCCAACGTCTCAAGCAACTTGCTGGTAATTTTCTGAACCTCAGGGTACTCCGAGGACCTCGCCACACCAGTATTCTTACACCAATTATAAAAAGCAACAAGCTCATCAATCTGCTTAGCCGCACTGGCATAAGCATCAAAAGCCTTCACGCAATCGGCATACTCCATATCAAAGAACTTGTCAAGCAAAACAGCCAAAACCTCACATATATCAGCATACAACTGAAAACTCTCCTTAACCACCGGATACAGAGCAATCAAGACCATCCTACTATTCTTCGCCAACCCAGTAGGCCTACAAGCCAGAAACCGATCCAACAACCTCTGCAAATGAACCATCTTACCGAAAACCCTCTCCGGAGTCATATCCCTCAAAGGAGTCACACTCACAACAACACTCCTCTCATCCCCCCTGCCCACCGATTCACTCATGTCCCCAAAAGACCTCGTCCTCCTCATCCCATTATCATACCCATAACTACCTTCCCCTCTATAGTCCCCACCACCGTACTCGTACGGCGGCGACCGGAAATTGTCCCTTCCGCCAAACCTATCATCAGCACCACCGCCGCCGCCAACACTACCACCACCGGCACCGGCGGCGGTGCTCTTTCTATCAAACAGCATCAACTCAAGCCTCTGGTCGAGATACATAGCATAGGTCCTCACAAAAGCGGAGTGATCCCAGGAGCTGGAGTGAGCCTCGTCTCTGAAATCAGACATATTGAGGAGCCGTGTTCCCCTGCGGGTGGCGTAAAGGATCTCCTCCTGGAACAGGGGGGGACCCTCGTTCATGAGCCTGTGCACGAGCATGAGCGCCTTGAGCGCCACAATCCAGTCGCGCGTCTTCCCCAAACGCTTGGACACCGCGGAGACGCATGCGTGGACGTAGCCGCGCGAGTGCGACATGAGGTTCAAGATCTCCCTGACGTACTTCTCGCTGGCGGGGTCGTCGTCGTGGCTGGTGGCCTTGACCACCGCGACCTCCATTTCCGGCGCCATGTTGCTGGCGACCTTCGCAATCCCTATGCTGGTCTGGTCCTTCACCACCCCAATCGCCTTCCGGATCGTCGTGGGAGCCATCGCAAACCCCAACCTTACTCACTCACACACTAAACCCTCACTGAATCAATCAACAAATCTTGAAAAACCAGAAATCCGTTCAGATTGAATTGATAAATCCTCTGGTCTTACCTGAGCTCCTAGATCCGCGCGAATTCGAGTACGGGGATCCGATTGGAGGGAATCGGAGCTAGATTATTGGAGCGTGGCGTTCGGGTGAATAGCCAGCGGAGAATAAAAGGGTCAAAATGCGTGAACTCCGTGGAACCCTGTGATCTGTGAGACTCTCAGATCTGCGATGAGAGAGAGAGAGAGAGAAAAAAGAGAAATACAAACAAAAGCCTGTTCTTGTAAACTCTAATAAACTCTAATACCAATAGCTACCGCCTACCCAAACTCTCTGTATCTGCAGGGAGGGTAGCGATTCGCTGCGACGCGTAGTGCGTACGGCTTACGGTGACGTGGACAGCGTTCCTCCTTCCTCATACCCATTTTGTTTTTTATCTTTCCGTTGCGATGTGAACACGTGGAACCCCATTGCCTCTCTGATTAGATGGGTCCCACTTCCTGAAGTAGAATTCGCAAGTCGTCGGTGGGATGTTGAAATCTGAAATGCCTTGGATTCATCCCAAGCAACCAATGTTAGCATTTGTCTCCTGTGTTTGCCTTTTTCTCCTTTTTTTCCACTTCATTCTTTTTCTTCTTTTACTTTAAATAATAATAATAATAATAATAATAATCTTTAATTCTATGCAAATTGTTTTTTCTAATCCTCAAATACTCAACTCACGAATAATAATTATCTCTTAAATTAGCGGTTAATCAATTATAATAAGGTGATAGTTAAGCATGTTCCTCATTTACTGCTCATAAGTTTGTCTATTGGAAAAAGGGTCAAGTTAGAAAATGAACGAGGCAAATATGATTATTGAATACAACCATATCCGTTAAAATCAATAATGTTTAGTAGAAAAATCTTAAAACTATAAATATTTTAAACAATACAGGTAGCAGTGTTCACTTGCCAGCTCAAAAACAAAGGAAAAAAATGTTTTTTATTACGGTGCATCTATATCACAGCTGATTCTGAACGAGTAATTAGCTGTTGAATTCTAATCCAACGCATGCTTTCTATTGAATTCTATTTTGACTCTTTAAACCATTTCTTTGGTCGTTGGAGTTAAAATTGATTCAATAGTTATTAAAATCTAGACTTTGAATTTGTGTTTTTTTTTTCAACAACGACTTCGTACCCCGTTGGAATCCATGTGACCAAAGGATAGAAAGCGGAAACAATCAACCAAACCTTCCAAACCTCACAACATTCAAGGACTTTTTCAGGTCTTCTGTTTATGGAATTTGATTATCACTAATTTTTGTTGTTGCAGGTTTTAATTACTTTCTTGAAACTGTGTGCTAAAATTTTTATTTTTATCGTAAACTCTTAAAAAAAATTTATTAATGAGCCTTTAAGCGAATGTTATATCTATTTACCTCAACACTTGCCCATAAGTTGAAAGTAACTTCTATAATATTAAATCTTAACCCTTTTATGCATATAAAATGTTGACCTCTTTTATTAAACAAAATATAAAGTCTTAATCTAACAGTGGTCAAGTTAGGTCGCTGGGCAATGATGAACAACCACTCACATCTTTACGTGTATGTTGTTTTGCATAATTTAACCTACAAAGTAAATTGTGTCTCAAATTATAATATCAAATGGTCGCGTGGCCTAATGGATAAGGCGCTCGCCTCCGGAGCGGGAGATTGTGGGTTCGAGTCCCACCGTGATCGTTTTTTTATTTTTTTTAGAAAACATCATCGAGTTAAGTAATTTATATTATTTTTCTTTTTTCCTTTTTTACCTTCTTATTTTAATTGATAAAAGGTTTCACTTTTTTTTTTTCAGAATGATGGAGTCAAAGGGAGTAAGACATTTCAGAAAGATAAAATAAATTATAGAATTATTTATTAAATGCAAAGATGAAGAAAACCATTTAAGCAACCATAACCACTGTAGTCAAAGTGGATGTGAAGTTAGGTATATCTCACTAAAATGGCAGTTATACTCTATGGGGTGACTTATCAGAAAAAATTGTTAAAACTAAATTTGTGGTGATTTTAAGGCTGTCATCACTCACTTTAATGGACAAAAGAAAAAGGGAAAGGAAACCAATAATATACAAAACAACTACATAAAAGAAAATTTTCATACTTCCTTTTTGAAGAAAGAAAAGGTTTAAACAAGAAATTAAATTTTCACTACAATTAAACTTCTGCAAATTACATACCCATAATTTGTTCCTTATTAGTTTTTCAATTATTCCCACTTTATTACTGTAATTTGTTTTAGAAAGATATTGTCAAACATTTCAAGATTTGTGCGAAATTGGCATCTTTTGTAACTCGAAAAGTAGAAGAAGAATAAACAACTTTTTTGGTTTAATTGTGATACGTGTGATACGTGTCCGGCATTTAAATAAACTATGATATTTTAACAATTTTTTTTATAAAGCTTGATAAAATTTATTTTTTAATATATATTAAATATTTTTCTTTTCTTAAGTCATATTATTTTTTTTTTCATTTATTGAAATACTATCAGGCGTACATTATCTTGTTAATAAAACTTTCTTAAAAAATAATTTTCTTTTAAATAAAATGGACTAAAATACTCAAGGTATAACAAATTATATATAATTGTAACTTTTACTAAAATTTAAACGATTAATGTTACTTAATTGAAAATATTGCATAAAAAATATCAAGTTAAGTATAAAACAAGAGAAATAACGAATTTATTGTGTTGAAGACAATCCTTAATCACAAAGAAAAGTCTGCAGTTACAGTTATTTGTATGGGAGGAATAAGGTTGTGGAATCACAAACTAGGTAAGACAACTGTAACACAAAGTTATTACTAAAGAATTAAAGTTGAAGCAGTTACTTGAAATCCAACTTTTCATATTTTGCTCTCTGCAACCTTTTCAAAGCAAATACTTTTTCTCCGAAGGGAGCACCATAAACAGCATCATAGCAAAATTATATAAACTGTATCAAATAGTTTCACTTCCATTCTTCAGTAGCACCAAACGCCGCACTGTATCAACAAATGATCTGCAAATCAACAAAATGTTATTCTTCAGATACCTTAACATTTCATCATAATATTCCCAAACTCTCACTTTTTTTATCCAAATAAAATCAATCTGTGTATAAAATATGCACTTACTGCCATGGAACATGTCCTACTTGCAGCCAATCCCCTTGCTCGTTTCGAAAGGTGAGTGTGTAACTTTCTCCAGCTTCCTCCAATTTTTGGTCTGCACAGTGTATAGACAAAATCAAAAACCGAATCCACCATATACACCTCAAAACAGCAAGAAAAAAAATGCAGAACTATTCACTTACATTTAGCGAACATGTTGATCAAGGCGTTTGTAAGTGTTTTATACGAGTTGAAAAGCCTCAAATTGATTTTCCTTCCTATGGTTACTCCTTCCATGTTAACCTTGACATATAAAGAGTTTGGTCCTCTACTTTGATTTTGAATCCCAACGTTCCTGATTTCGCCTCTTCCAGGATGATGCTGATGAAGTTCTTTCCTTCTCCATGATTTCACTGGTGGCCACCCCACCAAATGGTTTTCTTCATTACCGTTCCTGTATGTACATCATAAAAGTAAAACTAAGATATAGTTTCTTATTTTCAGAAATTTTAGTTCTCCAGCAGTAGTAGAAACCACAGTGCAATTATTCTATGATCCAAATGTTATAATTTCTAGTTTTAGAAGGAAACAGAACTTACTTGTTGGGTGTGTGAATGTTTCTACGCAGTTTTTGACTACGGTCATCTTCTTCATTTGGCTGGCCACTCCATACTAGTAAAGGGAAAGGTTTCAGAAAACGTTGAAAGGACTCTTCAAAGTTGCGCTTGTGTTTGACATGTTTTCCACTTTCAGAACCGCAACTGGGTCTCCATAACTCTGAACTCACTATTTGTTTGGACTTGAATTCCTCAGCGGTAGAGAGAGCAAGACCTAACTGAAGTTCCATGTGTGCACGTGGTATAACCAAAGTTATTGAGATTATTATTAGACCTTTGAGACTTGCAATAAGTATATATATATATATATATATATATATATGTGTGTGTGTGTGTGTGTGAGTGTGTTCTTGTGTGCATGTGTGAGTGAGGCATAAGAATGAAAAGGACACTGTCTTATGAAAGAAGGATAGTTAAAGACAACATGGAAACTGGGTCGGCTAAAAGTGAAGCAGCATCATAAGCTAGTTGAGGAATGAGAGCAGCAACGTGCCACAACCACTTTACCCGCTTTCTTTTAGTTGTCTCAATTTTCCTACATGTGTCCCCACCTACATATATATTCTCTCTCTAGAATTTTTCTTTTTTTCATTGCTTTGGTTAATTTATTATATACTTAGTATAATAATCATGTATTAATGTTTTAGGAAACTATCGCATTCATTAACACCATAATTGGGTGAAGATGATCATTCTGAAAAGACTACAGATTAGGTTCATCAACTGGGGAAGAATCTAATCTTGGAAACACGATGTGTTGATATCCATTTCAAGATAAATGAGACACAGACAGATAAGCAGAAAGAATGCATATATAACATAATATAATGTTACGTTATTTATCAAAACGGAACAACTTGTATTTGTTTAAGATACGATTGGTTTTCTTTTTCGTTTTCTAGTGGAATCTCTTTATGACCTAACATCGTGTGTCAATTTTTTTGTCGCCCCCCTCTGATTCTGATTAATCATGTTGAACTTGTATCAAACTCTTGAGCAAAAATGTTTAAAAAGAAGAAAGAAAGTAGCAGTTCATGCACCTGTTGATATTGTTTGCTAATATGTCCAATGTGTAGGTTGATGTCCGTCAAACGTATCATGATTTTAGAGGAACTCAGAACTTCCCTATTTCCACTGATGCACACATACGCTTCACCTTGGTTGATTATTTGATGATATATAATAATAAAATTTTCAATTAATGGGTTGATTAATAATTAATTAATCCCGTAGCAACCTGGTACCATGTTAGTGTTGTAAACAATAGTTTGTTTCTGATTATGTTTGAAGTAATGGGTGGAGAAAGGTATGTAGCATGGTCCATGGACGAAAACGAAAATGGTAGTGTAGGGCTATGAATAGAGGAAAATGGGGTGCTGGTCCAGGTATAGAGGTATTGACTAAAGTGTTGCAGGAGCAGTGGAAGAGGTTGTATCTGGTTGTGGTGCGGTGAAGGATGCAAAGTAGAAGAATCCTAGGACCCCAAAAATATGAAAGGTCTGAGTCCTTGTTTGCCCTTTACCTGGCATTGATTACTGCTCCCACTCTCTACAACTCACCACATCCAACACTTGGGTAACCATCACTCTTCACAACTCCCACCTTTGTCTCTCCTTAATGCTACTTTTCAGGATCATATCATTAATTCCTAAACATATAATCTGTTGGGTTTTTTTATCAAATTACCCGAAATACAATACGAATCAAATATGAATTTAACCTATGTATAAGATATTGACAGCAATTTTAATCTAAAAATCTTAAAATAATAAATTTATAGATATTGTTTGCCCTTATAGATTTAGACGATTTAGACTTTTGTTCTTGGAAACTTTCAACATAAGCTTCTTTGTCCTCCGATCAAGATTTGAAAAAAAAAAAAACTCTTATATAATTTATAAGAATTAATTAATGATAATTGTTTAATATTGTTATTTTCTACTTTAAACAACACTTTTTGTAATAAAGGTTAACGAAACATGGTGTGAGATGTAAAAAAATTAAATATCAAACTATTTATCAACCAGAGGACACTCTCATATTTGTTGTGTATTTATGATGTAAATTTTATTATATATGTAATTTTTTGAATTCTTGAAAGAAAAATTATAATTTTTCTTTTTTCATTTTCGATCTTTTTAAAGCAGTATATGAAAGCATTTCTATTTTTATGAATAATCTTTTCGTAAAGTTTCCATTGGAGTGTGTCATATATGGGTGCAGTTAAACTCTTTAAGGGGAAAACGAGATAGATATAAAGTCAATAAAAATTACACAAACTTTAGAAGGATATTTATATTGTTTATATGCTAGTTTTTATCTATATTTATCACATAACATTTTTACGAACGGTGAAATAAAAAAGAATATACTCGTAATGAAATACTAGTAACTAGTTTTATACTAAAAAACTTAATCATGAATTGAATATAAAATAAAAAATTGAATAAGTTCATTTAAAATATTCAAAATCTATTTTACCTTGTATTTTTATTTTATTTTTTCATTTTAAAGAAAAAAATGTAAAACTAGTGCATTTTGTTAAAATTTATTTGTATATAATAACTTGTCAACTTAATTACTGCTGAATTCTACCATTTGATTATTGATCCATAAACATCTTTATCTTATCTCTAGATTTTTAACATTTCTAATTTAACTTTATTTTAGAGTATTTTTAATGTAACTCCACTTCCAAAATTCTTTAAAAATTTACGCTTATCATTTAACTTCGTATTTTAAATAATTCTAACTCAATTTTGTATATAAGACATTTTTTGTTCAATTCCAGATATTAAAGAGCATGAACTCACCCACCTTTTGAACATATTTACATTTTTAGAAGTTTTACTAACTTCATTTTTCTATTTTTAATTATCACAATTCGATTAGTGAGTTATATATTTTGAAGCTTTTATCACATGTTCAGGTTTTTGAATTTTATTTAGTTTCACGAACGGATTAGATCAAATTCGACAGAAATTGATTGCATTAAAATGATTTTTTTTATTATCTAGATAAAATTACAAGCTATTCTTGATAGTTGGAATAAAGTTTGGAAATATAAAATTTACTTTAACTTGAGTAGCAATGTGAACCGATCATGGATTCGGTGTCCCTCTCGAATCTTGATGGCGAAAAGATTCTGTTCTAAAGTTTATTCGATGGCCCACTTCAAGGAAACGATATGCATCAACACATTATCACTATGTTTTTCAGAGTTCCCAAACCAATTTTTATTTGTGCCTAACTTTGTCTTCGATTAAAGGACAACATAAACTTTCGTCTTATGCATTAGAACCACTTTCTGTTCGCTTAATTAAGATAACCTCGTAACTCGTTCACTCCTAATAATTCAATTTTCTCAATTATCTTTAGTTTGAATAACTTTAATTATATTAGTTATTAATCTCTTCCATTATGTTTAGTGCTCAAACTCATTTTGTGTGAGTTGCATATGCATATATGCCTTCAACTGCTGAAGTAGACAAATAGATTTTAAGAAATTGAATTAATTGATAATGTGAAAGCACAATAGCCAAAGCGTGCATTGAACTCCTTGTTGATTGTTGTGAGGAACAAACATTGAGTATGGTAATGTTAAATCAAACTCTTTATTGCAAACCATAATTATTATGTGTGCAAATCATGATTATCTGCTTTGATTTATCGTAGCAATCCAGAACAACTTTCTTTCTAGAGGAAACAAAGTGAAGACATTTCTGATTTTCTTTTACGTGTTGTCCAACTGAACTGCTACAAAATCTGCGTTCTTTCTGGAGCTCTTTTAATATTGCTGCTCAAAGTTGAGAGGAAGCATAGGAGTCCTTAGGTAGTAAGACAACTTTTAAATGTTAAAGGCGCAAAATTATATATATATATATATATATATATATATATATATATATATATATATATAATAACAAAAATAAAAAATGTACTTTTATTATTATAGACTATATACACACATGTGTTGTCATGTCGCACTTATGTGTACGCATTTTTTAAATATACGTAATATTATATTAGTATGTAATAATAATGTAATGTTATTAAGTTAATATATAAAACAAAATTATATTTATTAAAAATAAAGTGAAATATATTAGAAAAGACGAGAGAATAACCGTTGATAAATAGAGAAAAAAAGTAAAAATAACAGTCAATTCTAAAAAGTTTAATAAATAATTATATTTTAAAAGGTAAAATTGATTTTTTAAAATATGGATACAAAAGAAGGAATCTCTTTATATATTATTTTTATAATTATAGAAAATTTTTATTTATTTTATAAGTAATTTTTATTATGAATAGTTACTTTAATTAATAGTTAAATAAGATGAAAACGAATTTATTTAAAAAGTAAATTTTGCAAAATAGTTATTTTAATTTTTAAATTACTTATTTAAAGAGTAAAAGTGAAAAGGTAAGTAAAGTAGATCTTTCTATATAATAATATAGATTTAACGAAAGTGTAAATGTATAAATATGATTATTTTTTATTTATTATGTCCTATAAAACTACTTATTTCTTATAGTTAGTCTAATAAACATAAGATATAACAGCTATAATTCAACTAATATGTATTTTTTATTAGTATAATAAATTGTATTGGTAACTTTTAAAGGTTAACTTTTATGTACAGTTTAACTAATTTCTTTAAAGGTTAACTCAACTTTTTTTTCCAAAATTTTAAAATGGTTTTCATTTTTACAGAATGTTTAAAATGGTCATCATTTTCGCAATTCATGTTTTATTTGGTCATTTTCTGTAACGTCGTTTAAATCATTAACGGAGCATTGTACAGGTTGCACGGTTGTATCAGGGTGTGTTACGTGTACTGTACAAGTGGCTAATTAAAGTTCATTTTTTCAATTTAGAGTAAATTTTGCAATTAGAAAATTTTCTTCATATTCGTCTTTCTTGAGCTCGGATGTGTAGAGGAAGCAGCTAATACTTGACATTTCATCATTGGGTTGCAGTTGCGCTCTTCATTTCAATCTTCCAGTAAATCATCATCAACGAGGTAAGTGGGTTTAGGATTTTCTGGGTTGTGTTTGCTCGTGAGTTATGGTTTTCGTAATACTATTTTGGGGTTTATTTGTCTTTCGATTGTTGTGATGTTCTGCACTAGATGCCCAAACTTCTGAGAATGCACCAACTGCTGAATGCACCAACCGCTGGAACTCAAACAACTCAACTACCAAGGAATGAAGTGGAGATTCAAGCAGCACCACTACCTACACCAGAAGAACCATCTCAGCAGTTTATGATGAAAGTACATATTAGGAGGAAGTCATGATAGCATTACTGCATTTTGACTTTCTTTAAACTTCGTTCAATCTCACTTTTGTCAAACATTGATGTAGTGCATTTTGACAATGATGAATTAACGTTATGAATTTAACTTCTTCCAAACTTAGATCTTAGATTAATTTAATTTTTCCCAAGCTTAGATCAATATCACTTACTTCAATGCTCAGATGAAGATGTCATTTTGAACATGTTAGGACTAATATCAACATAATCAAACTATTTAATTTCTTCATTTAACAATAGTACAAAATAGATTGGACTCTACAAGATTACACACAATAACAATACGAATAATACAATAACAACACAAGTGAACCATATTACTAATTACAGTCTCTTCTCAGCAACCTTCAATGACTTCTCTAAATCATTAATTTGTCTCATTTGTGTCATCATGATGACATCCTTTTCATCGACACTACCATTTGAAAAAGTTGCAGCCTACATTATTGGAGCCACCACTTTATAAATCAATAAACCAAAAATTAAAACCAATTTATTATTAACAGAAAAATAAAAATACATTGTACCCAACATTTTCTACCAATATTCTTTGGAGTTCTTGTCATCCTCAAAGTTGTCATCTCTCTGCAGCTACAACTCGAGGTTAATCCATCTCTCGTTGAACCACCAAAAGTGCACGAAGATTGAGACCGTAACATACCTATATAATGGGATTGCAAGAAGAAGAAGATTGCAGCAACACTAATTGGGAATGAAGGAACAAGATTGTTAAAACTCACAAACTGCTCAAACATTCCTTACCAAAATCCTAGCTCAATTATTTATCCCCAAATATCTAATTACTCCACTTGTACAGTACACGTAACACACCCTAATACAAACCGTGCCACCTGTACAATGCTCATTAATGCTTTAAACAGCGTTACAGAAAAAGACCAAATAAAACACGAATAACGAAAATGAGGACCATTTAAAACATTCGATACAAATGATGACCATTTTAAATATTCTGTCAAAATGAAGATTATCCACAACAAACACTATGAAAATGATGACCAAAAATGTATTTAAGCGTGTAATTTTTTAGTCTAGAAAGTTATATATATATATATATATATATATATATATATATATATATATATATATATATAAAATTATCAGTACACCTATATTTATTAATTTTTCATACAAAAGATATTATACGTGTTAACCGATATTTTTTAAGAAACTAATACTCTTTCTCGATTAATAGTTACGATGTGATATTAGTGTAAAATATATTTAATTTAATTTAAGGATAAAAATATTTAAAAGAGAGTGGATATTCCATTTTAGATTATTTTTCAACATGTTTTTTCCTCTAGTTTTCTCTTCATCTCACAATTCCCTCTTCTTTCTTATTGTTCTCCCTAACGTGAGAAGTTTATAACATATTGTGGTAAGAAATAATTCTCATCTCCCTTTTACCAATCAGTAATTTGAATCTGAATCGGAGAAGAGAGAGACGCCTGCGGGTTTCGGCAACGGCAGATAAGAAGTGGAGGAACCGAGTTAAGTTCCGAATCGCGAAACTCAGATATCGAGGTTTGAGAATTGCGGAATGTCTCTGAAACCGTCGTACTCGGCGGAGAATCTGATGCTTCCGGTATCGGATCCTCCCAACGAAGAAGACAGAGAGAGGCTTTTGAAGAGCGATAGTAAGACCTTCCGAGGACGAAGGATTTACGCTGCCATCTCTTACATGTCATGTGCAGGTTCAGCTCACTCTTATTATTCAGTTTTTGGTGCATTTTGTGTTCTTTTAATTCTCCAATTATTTAACTAATCGCAAAAATTAACACCACATTTCATTCTCCGCGTGTTTTTAGATTTTGATTAATTACTTGCTAATCTCAGTTTTTTGTTGCCTTGTAGTGCTCTTGATACTGTTCAATAAAGCTGTTCTTTCCTCTTATGGCTTCCCGTCTTCGAGTATCGTCACGCTTCTTCAGGTTGTTCTACATTTTCATTTTCATTATTATTATTTGCATTAAAATTATAGTTCTTTCCACTCTGAACAATAGGAAATTATGAACTGGACTAGAATGTCGGGGGAGGAAAATGTCTGGGACTCCTTTGTTTGCCAAAGGTTAAAATCAAATGGTTAGAATTGGACTATGATCAGGCTCATGATATTCTTGATGTAAGGGTAAATCACCTGTTTGGAAAGAAAGTCCTTGGAACTGCATTCAATCAGTCAATCTCTTTTACATGCAACATGTGATTTGAAGTGATAACGTTAATGTATGTTTTAAGAACTTAGAGGAAAGATTAACAGTTTTAAGGATTTTTTTGGTTTTTCCTCATCTTGTCACTACAAGAATGCTTGGCTGATTATACTCCTGTTACAGTCCTTAGTTTCTCAGTGATTGAGAATCAATCTATGAGACATGTAAATAAGGTTAAACTTTCACCTTGATGCCACTTTCCATGATTAAGGGATATAATTTATGTCAAAATTCTTTGGAGAACCAAAATGATGACTCATGTAGCTTCAGGGTATGTTTGGGGAAAAGGGAAGAGGGGACAAATTTAGAATTTAATTTGAATGCACAAATGATGCAAAGGTTTTTACACCATATTAAAATCACAAATTATCGTGCGTTGACTTCCAGTCGCAAATTTTAATCGCTATAATCCAATCATAAGTTGCCATGAAAGATTAGTTTGTAACTTTTTTAATAACTACTTAAAAAGTCATATTTATGATTATTCTTGATTGTTTGCAGTATTTAATTTTTTGCCACTGCATGAAAATTAAACTAATTTATGAAGAGATAGTATATGCATTGAGTGTAAAGAATTCTTTCACTATCATCTATTCATGGACAGTCATGAATAATAATTTGTTAAATTTTACAATAACTACCTTAGAGATCATATGATGATTTCTAATCTATTGACACCACATAGTAATTAAACTCTAAATATATACTAATTTATCATTTTATTTCTTTAGTCTTAAAAATTTATAAAACTAGAGAATGCTTTTTCGAAAACAAAAATTTCTCCTCCTTCAGATTTAGGAGATTAAAATGGAGGTTTAATCTATAAATTGACTGTGCTACAGTAAGCTTGCATTTTCATTTTATTTATTGACTCTCACTATTTTTCCCAGTTTGCTACTGTGCCATGCCATATCTTCCTCCGATTTGCTCTATCCATGCTTTTGAGCTTCTTTCTCAACTGAAACTTAGGTTTCTAGCAATCAAACAAAATCCCTACAGTAGTTGAAGTTCTTAAATTAAGGTTTATACAAGTTAGTTAAAGAAATAATGCAAAAGTTACATTTCACACTTGATATTGAAATGGTATATTAAATGTCAAATGTGTACGAAAGTGTGTGGTTTCTATACCTTGGTTGACCACTTTGGCCCTGCAACTTGAATACAAATCAAATCATCCTGGATCTTCATTAGACCTTTTTCACACTTTTAAACATAATTCTACGCTTCTTACCACTGCAGATGGTATGTTCATGTTGTTTTCTTTATGTATTGAGGCGCTGGAGGATGATTTCTCTCATAGCAGGCGAATCAGTTATTACAGCAGATAACTCGAAGAAGTTTGTGCCACTGAGGACTTTGAAGCACACTCTTCCTCTAGCAGGAGCATATTTACTTTACATGGTATGCCCTTCCTTTTATTTGTAGGAAAAATTTTCGATTGTAATTTGTTCTGTTTTTTTATTTTTTCATCCACTTCTGTTCAAAAGTTAGTCACTATGGAGTCTGTTCGTGGAGTAAATGTTCCAATGTACACCACCCTTAGGAGGACCACAGTGGTATTTACAATGCTTGTAGAATATATGCTGATGGGGCATAGGTACACATCTTCTGTCGCTTTCAGGTAGATTACTTTTTTTCAATTGCATGATATGACATACAGAATTACAGATCCATATTGTGCTCAAATAAATTTTTGATTATTTAATGCATGTGAAATTTTGGTGACGTATGTGAAATGTATAATTTAGGTAGAGTGGAAAATGTTCCACAGTCCTAGAAATACAATAAACCATTCATGTATCTTCTCCTAATAGCTTATCTTAACATAGAATTGGACACTATACGACCAAGTGGTTAGTGGTTAGGCTCGTGCACTGTGCATTGTTGATACTTAAGCCCAGTGGCCTTTTGCAAGAAAGGGCATTGGGAGACTAATTTAGTGACAAAATATTTTTAGGACTAAAGCAGTGAAAAAAGAATCTGAAGGATTAATTTGGTGGCTAAAACTTTTTAGGAACTGATGTTTTGTAATGACTGGTGTTTCTTTGGATGACCAAACTGAGTGAGTGTTTGCTCAAAAGAAAAACTAATGGTTATCTGTTTATTTATATATTTGTCTCCCTTTTGTCCATTATAACTCAATGAAGTTAAAGTTGAAAATTGTTCTTTGATTGAGCATCTCCCTGATTCCTTCATTTAACTGAAATTTGTAAGGTTGTTATCAGTGTTGGCTTGATTGTCTTCGGTGCATTTATTGCGGGAGCACGGGATTTCTCCTTTGATACCTATGGCTATGCCCTTGTTTTCCTGTCAAACATCACCACAGCTATATATCTTGCAATGATAGCCCGTGTTGGTCGTATTCCTATCCTATCTCTCGTTCAGAAACTGGAAGTTCTATACCCTTTGTCTTAGTTGGACTGCTGTTTCTTATTTGCTTTGCATTGTGTCTTTTTTTCAGGAAAAACTAGTGGCCTTAATAGCTTTGGCCTTATGTGGTGCAATGGTAAGCTGATCGATTGTACAAAATGTCCTATCAAACTTTTCTTTTCGGTGGTAAAAGCAATTTTGCTTCTAACATCTCTGTGATTTGAAATATTTTTTTCTTTGGTGATATAGGTATCATATGTGGGCCCTTTTTGTTTATTTGGACATTAGTACAGGGTGACTTGAAGATGACACTCAACTTTCCATACCTTTTTTCACCTGGTTTTATTGTATGTTACGGTTGGGCTTTCTCCATTTACTAATTAGCAGTATTGATCCTTACTTGCCAAAATATAATTTTTTCTATCCTTCAAAGTTGTCTAGAATTAATCATATAATCAAATTTCTTCTTCCCTCTTCTGCACTTTGCTAGCTTGGGCTATTTTCTGTCTCATTTTGTTGGAAAGAGGGTTATATGCTTATGCAGTAAAGTACACTTGAAAAAGTGCAAACAGGCCTAGTGTGATTTCTATCATGTGTTCCACATAGCTATTCTGTTGACAATTTGATGGTATTTTGTAGCAATCTGCTGAGCATTTTGGCTCATTTTAACTGCGTGGCCAAAGTTTTTTTTTTTTTTCATCAATTTAAATGTCCATAACGTTAGTTCATAGAGAAACAACTGCCAAATGGGTTATAGCAATCTGGTTCAAGTTTTAAAATCCAGGTTCGTCTTAATATTTATATTTTGACAAGCTGTAGTTTTTATGTGTTTTGGGGTGCAGGTTGTTTTGTTTTTTTCCTGCATACTTGCTTTCTTCCTGAATTACAGTATTTTTCTGAACACAACTCTCAATTCAGCTCTGGCTCAGACAATATGTGGTAATCTGAAGGTTTGTTCACTCGTTAGCTGTGTTGCCATAAATGTGTTTTGTATTGTTCCAGATTGGCACTGATAATGTATAAGCGTTCTATTTTATGGTGTCATCATAGTACCTAATTACTGCATTGACTTTTGCAAGGACCAAGTAGGTGGAGTGAATATTTTCTGGTAAATTATAAATTTGACAATTATTAGGGTAGAAACAGAGGTGCGGTGGTGCACTTGCCTATTAAAACTTGGAAACTGGGGAAATCTACTAGTACTTTTTGGTGTGGAGTGAGAGAGAGAGAGAGGGAGCAAGTATAAGGAACTATTAATTGCTTATGACATTGGTTCGTGTTAAGAGGATAGGGTGCACTTGGTTGTGAGGCAATTCGAACTGTACTCTCTGAATAGTGAGGGGTATTTAAATATGAATTTGGCTCTCGTATTCGTCAGAGAGGATAAATTGTAATGATAAATGTACATTAAACAATTGATGAAAAAGAAGACTTCACATTTTAGTGCAGAATAGTTGTTTCTGATTGATGGGTCATAGTAATGATCTTTGATTGACATAGGGAAACCCTTAATTAAGACTTAGTGCTAGAGTAGGATTTTATCTTTGGTTCCTCCCTTTTTATTGAATCAAAATATGCCACTTCTCAACACAATATTGTGCTTTGTTTCTTATTTTAGAATACACCAAAGATAGGATATGTTTACCTGACGCGGCCTACTTAAAACTTACTACAATATCTTCATTTTAATTGGATTAAGGTATATATTGTGGTGTAAACTCATTTCTACAGTCCTTCTTACATTCATTTTAGATTATTGCCATAGTTGAGGATTGTATTTGATTTTTATGCACGGACTCTAAATATTCTGAATAAATAAATGTCCAGGATCTATTCACTATTAGCTTTGGCTGGATAATTTTTGGTGGGCTACCATTTGATTTTGTGAGTATTCTTGTCCCGACTGATTTTTTATCATTTGAGGTATTTTTCTTGTTGATATGCCTTTTTGTTGCAGTGGAATGTATTGGGACAACTTCTGGGTTTTGTGGGCTCTGGTTTATTTGCCTACAATAAGCTCATCGGCAAATAACTCCCTCAAGTTTGTGCAGTTGATGTATTCATGGGTTAGGAACTACCATTTGCATCTGTTATCTGACCTTCACTACATCCCTTTACAAGGAGAACCTTTAGAAGGAGAAATATCTGAATTGATTCTACAGTACTCTAATCTAATTTATAGGGAGATTTTGTTGTCAAAATTGATATCAATACATATCTCATGGCCTTAGTACATTCTACCTGCCTTTGATCCAGCGATGAGTTCACCTACATGGAGGGAATTTTTTTGAGTTTACATGTATTTATTCATTTTTTTTGGGTGGTTGAAGAAGTCAGGATCAGAGAAGGGACAGTAAGCTTAACAGTTTTTGAGGTTCGAATGTAGGATATAGATATCCATTTCTGGACTTCACATGTATCTGTTCGTTATACTTTTGGGAAAGTAAGCTAAACGAGAGTCAATTATAAGATCATATTTATATCCCAAACAGAACTTATGCTGCTTCTCTTTGGTCTCTCGATTTTTTGCCCCATGTATCTCATTTTTATTTTATCGAATAAAATAATAACTACCGAAAAAATTGCTTACTTACCGAAATAGCTGAAATGTCTGCAATTGTATTATACCAATTCAATTTTATTTGAATAATTAAAAGCCAAAGGTCAAATATAAATAGTTTAAATGGTTTAATTTTAAATTTCACAAAGATAATAATTTTAAATTATTGTTGCTTTCTTTATCTGACATCTAAGTATTTTTTACTGTTTTTTACTCCTCTAAAATTATATATTTAAAATTGCAAATGTCGTTAAAATTAACTTTTTAAATTTGTTTTTAATTTTTTATATACAGTGGAAATTAAATTGCCCTGTCCAAATTAAGAAATTTAAATTAAAAAGGTTTGAATTGATTCATACAAACAAAAATTAAAACAATACTAATTACAAGCATCACCAAATACTCAAAATTTTGAAATTTCTCACTCGATCCAACTTAAAAATTGTATTTAGCATGGTTTATGATTGATTAACATTCTCATCAATTACAGGTAACATGATGTGGTAAAAAGAAAAAATAAAAGAGAATAAATGTGTAATAAGTGTAAACAAAATTAAGGTCTATGTGTATCATTGTTTTTTTTATGTAATATTCTCTTTTTAACTCACTAACCAATCCTTTAAACTAAGCTAGTCCTTTTCAATTCTAAGATTATGGAGCACAAAAATACATTCATTTATCCAATATTTTTTTACTGAATAACATATTATATATTTATTTATCCAATACATATATATATATATATATATACATGTATTATGTATATATTATAAACAAATAACAATAATTGTAATAATGTCATTGAGACACAAACAGAGATAAATGTCTTGATGTTGTTAAAATTGACTTTTACTTTATTTCTTAATTTCTCAACTTGATTTTATAAAATTTAATCATGTCTATAGCATGTGTTTATTTCTCTTCCCTGATAAGTAAAAGAGAAGGAAGAGCAGGGGGCGCGAAATAACGGTTACAGAAGTTTGGGCGGAACGTAACCGTCATCAATGTCTGCAGAAGCCACTCTGCGACAACCGTTCTCCGCCGATCGGTGTCAGTCACTGAGGAACGCTGGCTCGATTTCCACGTTAATTATTCGTTTGGTTCAGATTTACAATCTCCCTCTGGTTCCTACAAACACCATGGATTAATGAATCACAATCCAGCCTTCGTGATGAATGTGGGTGAGGGAAGCATAATGATTCTTTCCAACGGAAGCTATCAACGATCCTCCAGCATGACCAACAAAGACGACACATTTTACTACAAGCCTCCTTCCGAAACGCTCAACCTCTCCATAATCAAATTGGACGCCTCTTCCTTCCGTAATTCGATTCTCTTTCTCCTATTTTTGGAACTCTTCTCAATTTTTTTTTCTCTCGTTTTATTTTCGTCAAACGTTCCTGGACATTGAATTCATGCACGATTCTGTTTGCAGGTATTGAAGTCGCAAATGAAGCAACTGTTGCAAAACTCAAGCAGGCTGTGGAGGAGATTTTCGCTCATGTGCCTCTGAAGGGCGCGGGGAAAATATTGTGGTGTGTATTAATTGATTAATTTAATAAATATCTTACGTATGTTTCTAAATGTGTAATTTCGCTAATTTAGTTTTGTAAATTCTATGCGTTTTGATTATAGGTAAAACAGGGGAGTTTTGTTAGTTTTTTTTTTTTTTTTAATTCTGGAGTTTCTATTTACTTAATTAGTTTATCATCATAATATGTTGCCTGGTTTTTTATTTGAATTATTATTTATTTGTTTATGTAGGCCACTTGTTTGGCGGCAATTCTGCTTATCCTATCAAGGACATAAATTACTTACAGAGACGGATTACCTTCGAGATTATGGCATCAAGGATGGTGACCAGGTTTGTGTCAGATTTATTGAAGAGCCAGTTTCATCCTTGTAGGCCTTCACAGAGACTATGATTATATTTTTCGTGTGACTTTGACGTGAAAATAATACATTCTACCCAAGATCTGAAAATGGAGTCTAAACTTTGTTTTTACTGTACTATAGTTTCTTTCTTATGATGTGTTGTGCTTAGGATGTAGAACTTAGAAGCCTGTGGCGCTCATGACCCTTGACTCATGTTTGTTTTGGTCTTTGCAGCTTCATTTCGTGCGCCATATATCTGACACTGGCAGTTACCAGAGTAAGCAGTCAAAGAAACGAGATTTCAATTTGAAAAATAAACACAGGAGGTATGCAGTTTTCAATATAACCATACAAAACATTCTGTTTCATCTTGCTTGTGATGAAATTTGGCTTTTGTACTGGCGTTGTAGAAAATCAGCTCTATCAGGCTATGAGCTATCTACCCTAGAACTTTGTCTCATTTCTAATTAAACTGTGTTGATGCATTGTGGTGCCTTCCAAATGAAATTCACGAAATAATACACGATCCGTTTTAATTTAACCTTTTCAGTTACATGTCAAATATTGACATAAGTAGATGCTGCAGACTTGTACAGTGTGTTTCTTTATTAAAGATATAAAATTTAAAATCATAGAATACACCATAGTTAGAGAGGTCTTAAATATGTGATATGCCTCGAAGATTACCATTATGATTATTTTATTAGAACTTAAAATGAATTTCTTTGAAACGGTGTGGAACCACTAAGATGGGAAATTTGGAAATTTGTCTTGTTGAATTTCATGCACGTTGCTATAATGTTCTCAAACAAGTCCTTACACTACTTGGATGATATCAATGGAGGTGCAGGTCATCTCATCAACTGAATATATATCAACGGGCAGAACTTAACGATGACGAAGACGACATTGGTTTGAATGGTATAGTCATAGAGAAGGGGAATATCCAGAAGTACAAGGCCGAACAAATTCGAGGAGGAAAGAGCTGGTTATCTAGTTTTTTGGGAAGACTGTTCTCAAACAGCCGTCTGCCAGTTGTGAGAAGACAAGGAACTGAGGGTAGGATTTGCTGCTCAATGATAGCCAGATTTATTGTGGGCAGTTTTACAAAAACTAGAAGAGTTCTACGCTATTGGAGGAGGCAGCATTACTCTCGGAGACCCACATGGAGAGAATTTTGATGAAGTTTGCACTTTAATCATTTTAACCTCTTGTCTTTATACCCCTGTAAAGAATTTTTCAACAGTACTTGCTTTGGTTAGTTTATTGTCTTCAGCGATAGAGACAATAATAACAGGACGAAACACAGGCTCGTACCATATTGCGATTGGACTCTCACTGTACAGAACGATGTGCCTTGGGAATTGTAGTAGAACTCACAATGCTAAAGTCTATCAGCCACGGCAAACCTTTAGATTACTTAGTTGCTGCAGTTGGGGTCAAAGCCTACCTACAATGAAACGGTTTTTCAGTTGCTTTAATGTAACTAAGGGTAAGGATTTCCTACCAACTTGTGGTAAGGTAGAAAGTCATTAAAATTGTTGGTTTGTTTAACTCAATTGCAGCTGATTTTGACCGTGACATTCTTGTGCACTTAATGCTACGGCATTTTCGTTTTAACTATTCAGTCCACATTCTTGTCTTACTTGCAAGTAAGCTACCCCGAATCTGTGTATTTGGGCCTAGGGAGAATTAAGTGGATAGGTGTTAGTTGGGTAGACAATAAATGGGCCAAGGCCTGATCCATTTAGATGTGGAACATTCCAACTTGATTGAGTGTCCAGCTTCCAGACTCCATTAGCCAGCCACTGCCATACAACCTCATGAATTTGTGTGGCGAAGAATTTAGATAGCCCTCCTCTCAAATCCTCTTCTTCTCTACAATCCAATCCTCAGACTGAGCTGAGACACACATCCTAATCCCAAAGCATTAGCCATGGCAAACATGATTATGGCTTCCACCAAACCTTTGGTTCCAATCTACGCTAATTCTCGTTCTCCCACAGCCAAACTTCCCATTCTCCAATTATCACTCCCCAAAGTCCCAACCCTTAAACTGAAACTCCCAGTTTCAAAGCCCCAAATGCTATCCCTCCTGGGCGGAATAGCACCACTGATTTTGGCTCAGCCCTCCCTCGCAAGCGAAATAGAGAAAGCTGCACTATTCGACTTCAACCTGACCCTGCCCATTATAATGGTGGAATTTCTGTTTCTGATGGTTGCGCTGGACAAAATATGGTTCACCCCACTTGGGAAATTCATGGACGAGAGGGACGCGATGATCAGGGAGAAGCTAAACAGCGTGAAGGACACGTCGTCGGAGGTGAAGCAGCTGGAGGAGAAGGCGAATGCCGTGATGGCGGCTGCTCGGGCGGAGATAGCGGCGGCGCTGAACGCGATGAAGAAGGAGACGCAGGCTGAGGTGGAAGAAAAGATTGCGGAGGGAAGGAAGAAAGTGGAGGCTGAGCTGCAAGAGGCTCTGGCTAACTTGGAGAGGCAAAAGGAAGAAACCATCAAGTCCCTTGATTCCCAGATTGCAGATCTTAGCGAGGAGATTGTTAAAAAGGTTCTTCCCGTTGCTTAAATATATGTATGTAATTTTCATTTCAATCCCCCACCCCCACCAAAGAAGAATTCATAGTTTCTACCTTTTCTCCTTTGGATGTGCCTCTTGTTTAATCGCTACACTGGTCAATGTAAAATCCGATATTCACGTTTGAATTACCAACCTCCCCGAGCCGTGCTTGGTTCTAAATAGGTTGCAATTTTTGACAATTTTTTATATTTTGAAAAAATGCACCCGTAATTGCGCTTGCAGTGAGTTAAAAAATCTTTATATTGCAGCTGCATTTGTGGTTGGGAATCATGCAGCTATGTGCATCCCTTGTCGTTGTATGTCAAAATTTTTTGGGCAAGGAAACAGTAACAAGTTTTCAGGATCGATCTTTGCCTAGACATTGAGTTATAATTTTGTTTTGGGAATGTGTTGGTGCTTTTGGTTTATGACGAAGAATGGAAGCTGTGACATGTGTGTTTCTGAAAGGCTGCTGGAGATTCTGCAGAACCTTTGATTAGTGTACATTGAAGGAAAATGAATTTATGGATAGAATCTAAGTGGGTCGTTAGGAAGTATCATGTGGATTCGTTTGGTTAATTTGATTGTTTCCTAACAAAGCATTACTAATATTAAAAATCAATGTGGCCTAAAGGATTGCTTAATCCATGCGACCCCCAGAGTGCAGTGAAAAGCATTTGGCTTGATTTTCTCATCAAAGGTCAGGTTAAGCGATGCCTATGCCAACGGAAATTAAACAGAATAACAGGATACTCCTTAAAAGAACAAGGAAATATGGTTAATTAATGCTCTCCTTAAAACCAGTCGCTGCTGCAATTTTTATGTATTTACGTTTTCAATAGGTTACTGAGAAGATTCAAATCCCATGAAGTTTAATATGATATCTTAGAACCACAGCCAGTCATTGCCAGAAAAAGGAACGTATTCAAAATTTTCAAACCTTATTTCCAAATGGATATCTTCTTCGCTGCTGTGTGCTTGAGCTTCTCATAAGATTTCATTGTCAACTCGATTATATATAGAGAGAGAGAAATCATTACATCCATGGATGTCAAATTTTTTAGTTAACTCCTACCGTTATAGATAAAAGTCTAACTGCTTTTTTTGGTACCATTCATCTATTGTATCCTATCCTTAATATATTATAAAATATTAAAATTAGTATATGTTAATATATTTTAAAGACATATTTGAGAGATAATATGAAAAAACTGAATGGAGAATTCAAATTTTCTAAATATAAACAAGTTAGCTCTATCAAATTCTTTTTTCAATAAATTGTTCTATATTCGTTAAAATGATGTAAGGTTACATAGACTCTCGAATCATCAAGAAATAAAAGAAATAACTTAAAATTAATTTATGTAAAGTTAAGTACACTCTCAAGTATTGAAATAAACCGATGTTCACATTGAGCCTACAGTGATCATCCTTTATCATGACAAAAATCATTTAAAAAAAAGTTTTCTATTTTTTACTCTTGTTGACTGTTGTATAATAATTTGGTTATTTATGTATTTTGATTCTCTATCTGATACTAATGAATTACTAAACTTTATTACTGTGCGTTGCTATTTTGTATCATTTTGAAATTGAAACTTTGAAGTATTATTCTATTAATAATATTTTGTAAAACCTATGTCACTATAATTTTTAATATTATTTTTTCTACGGTGTAAACTCATTTGTTTACAATTCCACTCCTACAATCAAGTTTATAGAAGTTTTACCATTTAGGAAAACTTTCAAGCTTGACAACCTTGATTGCATGATGAGAAAAATGGGAAAAAAATAAATTTAAAAATTTGATTCTTTTTTATATAAGTATTGATTGGTTGGGTTTCTCCTAGTTTATTAACCTTTTTGGACTTTGTTGATAATAATTCCTAATTCGCCTGCTGAACTGATTGAGCATGTGGATCAGCTTTGCAGTGTGGATGGGATGTCTCGGAATTGATCATTCAAACCCATACTTAGAAATCAATATTTTGTAAGAAAATAATGATATTTTAATTTATTATTTTTTATTTATTTTTAATTTATTATTTTAATTACGGTCACCATTAAATCATTATTCATATTATTAAAAAAAATTAAAATAAATAATCTAATGATAATTAAAATAATAAATAAAAAATGAATAAAAAAATAAATTAAAATATCATTATTTTCGATAGAAAGAAAAATAAAGAACTATAATCACTCTAAATTCTAGTGACCCATCTCCTATCTCCTGTTAAATCTCAACCCCTGTAATTGTTTAACTTAATTTGGATATAGCAACTTTACCTCACTTTCAAGCCCAATTTATGTGCATGAAATATCAACTTCCAACAAACTTTGGTAATTATTTATGCAACATGGAAAATAACTAGAACTAATAATATAATAAAGATTATTTATTTTTAAATAAAAATATAAGTTCAAAATTAATAAAAATTAAAATCACAACCACCATAGAGCATTCTCGTGGACAAAATAAAAATAAAAGTTATAAACAATATCATATAATATAATTAATTATAAACTTATTTCAATGATAAGTTTCTGCTGTGCTAAGATGTGATTTGGTGTTACTATTTTAATCCTTTATGCAATTTTTTATTTTTTTATTTTGTTGAGTGAAAGTTCCTTTACGCATAATGACACTAGGCTTTTGTGCTTCCACGCTTTATTAATACAATTTTCATATATCGTTACGTTTGCATGATGTGATCACTCTCTTTGTTAAAATATTCCATAAAATTATTGAAATATGAGAAACTGAGTAAAACCTCATAACCTATTTACACAAATTGAAACTCAAAAAATAACATAATACATCACAGGTTCTTGCAATGTCGGAGTCAAATATGAGTTAAAAGTGATATCATAATTTTTTTTATATGAATTTACTCATGATTTGTTTTGTATAGCTCCACTCAAATGAACACATCTTACATTCTAAAATATAATCATGACAATTACTTATTCCAACCTTTTTCTCAGTTTAAAGCAGTTTTCCAACTTTTTTTTTCCTTTTCTAGTTGTAGATACATATCACACGTACTCAATTTCTGTTTTCATAATAAAAAAACACTCTTGGTTGAAAATTATAATAAATATTAATTTTAACTTGATTATTAAAAACTATCGTATGGTTTATGAATGAAAATCAAACATATTACATGTCAATATAATACCAATTTTTTTTTTAGACTTAAATACCTTTTTGTCCTCATTTTCGTAGTATTTGTTGCGGATGGTCCTCATTTTCAAGAAAGACGAAAATAAAAAAATTTCCCTAATTGCAAAATTACCCCTAAATTGAAAAATTAACGTTAATTAACACACCCTAATACAAATTGTGCCACGTGTACAATGCTCCGTTAATGATTTAAACGGCGTTACAGAAAAGGATCAAATAAAATACGAATTGCGAGAATGAGGATCATTCTAAACATTCGATAAAAATAAGGACCATTTTAAATATGATGTGAAAATGAAGATCATTCACAACAAACACTACGAAAATAGGAAAAAAGTATTTAAGCCTTTCTTTTACCAAAATTTTAATCTTATCAAAATAATCACGTCACCTGCTGAAATGTCATTCCTGCCCTTAAGTTTTGTAATTATTATTTTCATACAAAAATAACACAAACCCACACGACCTTAGTTTAGTTCTGGTTTCTGTTCTTTTTTATTGAATTTGTGTAAACCTAACAAGTTTCCCAGTGCTCCCGCTCGCTAAAAGACACTTCTTTCTTCTTCTGAGTACGTGCCCAGTGAATTTGGTACCTTTTTTTGTTTCTGAATTTTTTGTTTTTGACTTCTGCTTGTTTTTCATGTTCAAATTTTATATTTTTCATATATGTATATTTACCTGATTTTTATATTACTGTTCTTTAGTTCTGAGAAGGCGAAAAGTAGTTTAATGTTTGCATGTGTTAGCATGGTTGGTTGTATCAGTGACTGAACCGCTACTTTTGTATTCTAAGTTGGAGTTGTGTTTAGGAGACTACCTCAGTTCTTTGCAAGTAGAGCTTTAGAGGGATTGACTCTGGCTTTAGTTGCCGCAAGATTGAATTTTTGAGGTTCAGCAGGGAAATGATCCAAATGAATACTATGCTGTATTATTTTGAGTAGTGACTCGGTTTGATTCCTGACAATTTTAGAGGAAAATATATTCGTCTTTAAAAATATAGAAGTCGTTTTAATCCCTAGAGTCATCTATTTTCTTTCTGCTGAGAAGAGAAAGAACATGTATGGGGTGTGTCTGATTTTTATGGATTGTGTGGGTTTTTTATATGTTATATTTCTCACGGAATGATGTCTCGCCCCTTTTAAGGATCATCCTCTCTCAGCCTTGTGAGGGATGAATTTGGGTATGAATATAGTACTTTTTAGTCAATTTTTTATTTTTTACTCCGGTAATGAAAAGGTATCTTGCTATTCTAGGCGAATATTCATGATAATTTGCTGGATTCTTCTTTTATTTTGTGTCGTGCTTTTTTCATTTCTGCTGAATTATTTTATGGATGTTACAACATCAGATTGAAGAATGGCGCAAGATATTGGTAATCCACCAGTTCCTTTTGATTTTGAACTCTTGGTTGATGATCCTGAGAACCTTGGAACTGTCAAAGCCTCATCTAGCAGCACAGACCCATGGATTGAACCTGAAAGGTTAAAACTCAGACACAGGATTGGCCGGGGACCCTTTGGCGATGTTTGGTTAGCAACTCATCATCAGTCAACTGAAGATTATGATGAGTATCATGAAGTTGCTGCCAAGATGCTACCTCCTATCAGAGAGGAACATATGAAGACTGCATTAGAGAAATTTTTTGAGTTATATTTTCAGTGCCAAGGAGCGGCTAGGGTGTGCTGGCTACTTGGGATTTCAATTTTAAATGGAAGGGTTAGATATGGATTATGCATTATATTCAGTATATGGGAGATCTTTAACTTCCTTTTTGAGACTTTGCTATATAGCTAATATATTTGTTTATATTCACAGATATGCATCATTATGAATTTTTATGAGGGTTCGGTTGGTGATAAGATGGCTAGACTCAGAGAGGGAAGGATTTCATTGCCTGATGTTCTTAGGTAATGAGAGTTTGGTGTGTTTGTTAAAATATTTTTACATGTTATCTTTATAATACATGGTGGAGAGGGAAAAATATTGTTCAATGCTAAGGTTGTGGAATGGGCTTCAGGTACGGTATCGATCTGGCTCAAGGTATTATGGAACTTCACTCAAAAGGGATCCTAGTTCTCAACCTTAAACCATCCAACGTGCTTCTCAATGATACTGATCAAGCAATACTGGGAGATGTTGGTATTCCAAATCTTCTCTTCGGTTCCTCATTCCTAAGCTCAGATACTGCCAATAGGCTTGGTAGTCCAAATTACATGGCTCCAGAACAATGGCAACCAGAAGTCAGAGGCCCTGTATCCTTTGAAACAGATTCATGGGGATTTGGGTGCACTATTGTGGAAATGTTGATTGGTAATCAACCTTGGTATGGGTGTCCTGTTGGTGAAGTATATCGATCAGTTGTTGAAAAGTATGAAAAACCCCAGATTCCCAGTGGCCTTCCTTCTTCAATTGAAAATGTCCTCAGTGGCTGCTTTGAATATGACTTGAGGAATCGCCCTTCAATGGTAGATATTCTGTCTGTCTTTAGAAGGTATGTTAGTTTCAACGTTTAAAGGAAGTTTCTATGATTAGGTGGCCTTTTTTTATACATATAGCCTACTATGGTAGATATTCCAAGTTAAGTTACATTTCTTTTGGGTCACATGTATTTTTTCCTAACCTTTCTTGACATTCATATTTTGGAAAATTGTCGTTGAAGTTGGGATTTTAACCTGCATTTGACATTAAAACCTGCATTTTCTAGGATGATATGAAAACCTGCATTTGATATGCTCCAGGTCAGTTGGCCTGGGCATGAACGGGAGTGTTGTTGAGTTACCTCAACTCACCCTTGCTCCAGTTTCAGCTTCCTTAATTAAAAGGGGGTGTTTAGTCCTACAACAACTAGAGAAACAGCTTAATAAGAGCTTACAACGCTCAGGTAGTCCTCACCAGTTCTAAAAATTACGTTTTTTTTATGGTTTAGTGTCATGAGTACATCGTCTGAATAAACATAATATTGTTTAGATCAATCAATTATAATTTACGATTGTACATGACTGCATAACATGTGAAACATTTTGTTTAGTTGAAAAAACACCAAGACAAAGCATCTGGTGCCATATCATCTAGCTGGTGATGTTGTCCACTCATTGTAACTTGAATCTTGCAAAGCTTGATTGTGAACTTTGAACATTTAATAGACAGTGAATTTGTTGAGAATTAAACTGTTCTACACTTGTGTTTAAAAATAACCTGAGATATTTTTTTGTTCTAGAAAGTGTTAAAGCTGTGGGAAAAGCCTGCATTTGTTTCTTTCCAAGCATGATTACTTCACTGGAATTCTATTTATATATTCAGTAGTTCTTTATTTGTAATTGTTCTGCCTACCTTGCAGCTCACGGAATGCAGTAGTCAATGATGGAGGATGGAGATATCTTGGAATTCACAAAACATTAGCAAAATCAAGTAGCACAGGCTACACACAGTGGTCCCTCTCAAAGGATCATCTTCAGGTGGGCGACACAGTGCGCTCTAGAAAGCCTTCCAATTCATGCAATCCACAGAACATGGAGGTCCCAGAAGGAAATGTTGTCGGTAATGCAGATCATGGATTTGTTTTAGTGAGGCTCCATGGAGTTCATGACCCTGTAAGGATTCACGCGTCAACTCTTGAACGTGTCACCAATGGTTTAGGAGCCGGGGATTGGGTCCGCATCAAAGAAGAAGATGATAAACACTCGCCAGTGGGTATTCTTCATTCTATCAATCGTGATGGAAGAGTGACTGTTGGATTTATAGGCCTGCGAACTCTTTGGAAAGGAAACTCTTCAGAACTTGAAATGGCAGAGTCTTACTGTGTGGGGCAATTTATTAGGCTGAAACCCAATGTTCTAAGTCCCCGGTTTGAATGGTTGCGTAGAAGGGGAGGTACCTGGGCCACTGGTAAGATCTCTTGGATCCTACCAAATGGATGTCTAGTTGTGAATTTCCCAGGCATGTTGAACATCTGGAATGCACCAAACACTTTTTTGGCTGATCCCTCTGAGGTTGATGTGGTTAGTTTCAATAATTGTCCAAATATGGTAGAAAAGTATCAACATGTAGAGGATCACCACTGGGCAATTAGACCTGTTCTTATTGCATTTGGCCTTCTTAGTACTGTTAAACTAGGGATGTCAATTGGAAAGAAAATTGGCAGGAACATGAATGTGAATGCAATGGAGAATGAAAATCATTATACTGATAAAAGCCAGAATGCTAGCAGCCCTACTTCTACATGGACATCTTCAGTAGCTAACATCCTTTTCAGAGAAGGTGTTAACATGTCCACTGGCCGCTAGTTTTTACCCCTTCAATCTCAATATTATCGGATATCTAACTTCTGAAGGTGTTCATCAGTTGTTCTGCCATGTTGCTGTTTGACAAACATCTCACTTGAGAATTGTAATTATGTATAGATGCCAACATGGCCAACACTGAATGTAAAAATTGTACAAATGCCTTGCAAACAAAAGTTCATACTTAGTTTCCATAAAATGTAAACACACTGGAAAATTCATGATATACTTGTCCAGATTTTAATAAAGCATGAAATAAGCAACTAATGAAGGTATAATTAATTAAATTTTCTGAAGCATTGTACCGTTGAAGTTGTGAAGTATGTTGATAAATGCTTGCAAGATACTCTCCTATACATTCTAAACACATTTATTAAAATTTGCAATAAGGTATTGGTTTCACATTTTATTTAATTATTTTTTGTTATTTTCTGTTTCAACTGTCTTTTTTTTAAGATTTTTACTTAAATACTGTTTTCAAAGTTTAAAACAGTATTAAATTATGCAAGCTGTGAACGCACGTACAGTTGTTTAAAGGCAGTGAAAGTGGCACCCTTTCCCACTAGCCCACTATCACGAAGACAAATTTAAGACACTGTCGCAGAGAATCTGATACGATTAGACCTGCACTTCTGCTTTTGGGTTTTGGACACTAAAATAAGTAAAGAGGTACTGTACTCTACAAAACATTGTTGTTATCACAGGTAACTTTTCTATTACTCTTTTGTGCTTATTGATATATCGATATGTAAAAAATGGAAAGAATTGTTAATTTTAAAGGAAAAAAGGGGAAGGAGTCTCTCCTTAAACGTATCTGAGAGATTCAATAGACTGAATAATAAATCCTATAAATGATTTTGATACTATTTAAGGAAGATAATGTAAATTATTATCCGTAGATAAATACAACAAAAGCAAAGATTTGAAGAGGCTATTCCTAAACAAAGTAAGGTAGGTGTTGTTTTTGTTCCCATTTCTAATACCGACTTGAGCACGCAATGTAACAACGAATAAAGGCTTCTTTATTAGGTTTTCAGAAACACCATGATTACAACCTCGGACCATACTAAAACCCAAGCTAGAATGTCTCTTTCGTCACCGATGCCAAGTTGCTTTGAAGAATCAATCATCTTCAACTCTTTCTTGCGTACCCAATTAATCTACACATACACACACGCACATGCAGATTTCAAAGATTACGACCTGATTCGCTTCTCTCTCTGTTCCTTCACGTCTTTCTCTTCATTGGCTTGTTAGTGCTTCGGATTCACAGCTTCATTCTTTTGTCCACCGTATAAATATATTTTTTAATGCTGGCATGAGATTATGGAGATTATGGTAGACTTAGATTAGATACTCTTTTTATTCATATTGAGGTAGAAAGGATCAAAGAATGCCAAATATAAAACAAAATAACAATGGACCACCCAAGATTTCCTAACTCTTTCAAACTTATCAAATACTTCTTACAAATTCATTTGCATCCGTATCTGCTGTTTAATGCTCACGTGTCCTCCTTACCAAAACCAGATGCTATCATTTTCGCTAAATTTAAGTTTTGATGTCATTTTAGTTTTGTTGGATTACGAATATAGTCATTGAGAGACTCTGGTTCATTTTATATGTGTAAAATTAATATTATCCAAAAAACATTAAGATTGTTATAAATCATTATTTTTATATAGTATTTAACTTTGTGTATTCTATTCAATGTGAAACTTTAACTCACACTTAGACTATTCTCAATTTAATGATTTATTTCGTATGTAAAATGATACTATTCGTTTCAGAAACTCTTAGGATATTATATATTATAGTTAGTGTATAAAACAAAGTCCTCACGAGCCTATCACGAAAGCTATCGCCGAAAGAAACAACCTATGATGAGAGCTTCTGCAACTAACAATATTTTATGAAAAGGTTATTCGGAATCCATTTTTTTATACAAAGAAATGGTTCATAAACATTGCTCTTTTATTTTATTTTTTTATAATTTGCAGAACCCCACACTTGCTCAGGCAGTAGAATTAAAGTGTTTTGCTTGTGTTAAAAAAAAAGTTAAGTACGATTAATGTAACGCCCCATTTAATTTATATACGTAAAATTAAAGGAAACGTCACACAGAGATAATCAACGATGCAATCCTGGGGTTCATAAATCTATCCCTACAACTAGGCATAACGCGATGCCAACCAAAACAGAATAACGGTTCGACCGAACGTTTACAAAACCAAGAACAACGACATACAGGGCCATAGCCCTAAAGAAAAGTACAACAACGAATATAATCCAATCCACGCGGACTAAGC
>Ga0214545_1001366_pt1 | contig 45272 bp, 20 predicted proteins | sample CNSS4metaG_FD_160064 | JGI IMG/M metagenome (GOLD analysis project Ga0214545, IMG submission 160064) | Root nodule microbial communities from cowpea collected in UCLA plant growth center, Los Angeles, California, USA - CNSS4 | ecosystem: Host-associated > Plants > Roots > Nodule | place: USA... | reverse complement strand
TGTGACCAGTGGGAGATTGTTAGTAATTTTGGGTCATGCATATATATGATACATAATTAAATGTGTTAGGGCCATTATTTATAAAGCCAAATAATAAAGTGATCTGACTAAATTAAAGATTTGGCTAGAGGCATATGTCATGAAAATAAATATTGTGTAGAGACAAGTTAGTAATTTCTAATTTGATGAAGGGCCAAATTAGAAATACTAAAACTTAAGTAATTTTATAAATGGTCGTGGTCCCCTTCTGAGAGCACACACAGAGTCATAACGTACTCTTCCTGTTCCTTTCTCCCTATTCCCATCAAGAGAGAAAACCAAAGGGAAATAAAGGTGCTCTACAGGAGGAAGATCACTGTATCATTAGTGCTCTCTAATATTATCATTATGGCCAATTCAGGTACCCTTCCGTTTACTTTTACAGCATGATTATCAGTATGGGATATTGTTTATGATTGATTGTTAGAATCAATTATAGGATCATATTCTGCGTTCATGCTTACATGGGTTACATTAGTTGTATTTTATGTTAAGATCTTATTTGGTTGAAGATTATTTGATGTCATGTTGGTTTATTGTTTTGCTTTACATTGTTAATTAAAGTATTTCGGATTAAGTTTAGAAAATATATGATGAAACTATGTTAAATTGTTGTCTTAATTTTCATTTGATATTATAAGAAATGTTTAGAGTTCTTGGCTTGTGAAAAAATTATCAATTACTACATTGTCGTTTTCTCGATCGAATGAGTGATTTTCTCTTGTAGAATAATTATTTATGGTAAAAACCATGACCATTGCAATTGTTTAGTTTATTGTGAGTGTACTGATTATTGTTATTGGTCCAAAAGGTAGCAGCTACATTAGCTTGAATCGTGGGATCGATTGTTTTTTGTTTCTATAACCTTTCTTCTTATGCAATCAACGAGACATATAATAGCAATAACAAAAACATTGTATTCTTTAAGTAGGTCATCAAGAATGGCTCCAATATGCTTTTCTTCAGTACTCTAAGATCCGATTGCAATAAGAGAGTCCATAGTTATCTTGATTTCAAGAAGAATGAAGGTAGCAATGCTTTAATCTTTCTTAGTACTTTTCAGTTTCCTTATCTTGGCCTAAAGTCACTGACTAATATACATTAAGCTTTTTTAATATTTCTTAAGATGTATCGAGACTAGAGATGTCAATTTGGCAATGGCTCATGGACCAACCTTGGATTAAGTCCCCTTTTAGGAGTCTCAAATGAGAAATACAAAAAAAAAATCTCAATTCCAAAGTTCCTTTCAAGTGGGTTATGATTAGGACTAAGGTGGAAAATATAGAGTGAAAGCAGATGGAAAATGTGAATTAGGGAAAGAAACTTGATAAGAAAATTTTTGTAGGTTCATAGTAATCCTTTAATGAGCGGAAATCATGGTCAAAATTCAATCTCTTAATACTATATTAATGTATAAGATGTAAACTAGAAAAACGTGAATGATAGAGACATAATTTTGGATTCTCTGTTAGGTTTTTATGTGTTGTTCATCTACTGTGTTTTCAAAATACACCGATGGATACTGATTTTGATGTTTTAAAATATACTAAAAAGATTTTCAAAATACCAACATCAATATATTTTGAAGACACAATATAATATAACATAAAAAATTTAGAAAAGAATTTGAACTCTAAAAGACAGAAAAAGAAAAAAATTATTTATATTTATTTAGTATTCAACATATATCAAGGAATATAAAGAAGATCATACACATGAATAAGCACTTAAAAACTAACTAAAACCTTGCTAACAAGAACCTAATTGAAAACACATAAACCAAAGACTAACAAAGTGCCTTAACAAAGAGATTGTGCATGATTTATTAAAAGAGTAATGATATTTTTACAAACAAAATTTTAACAAAATTTACAAACTACACTTTTAAATAAAAAAACGTACTATTTTATTATTTTATTTTAATTAGAAAAAATAAAATATTAGTGTATTTAATTCTATTATAGAAAGTTTGTTAAATTTGTCAAAAAAATTTTGTCAACAAATGATTTTCCTTATTAAAATTGAAATAGGTTTTATAAAAAATAATTATTTTGTTCCTGTTAAAAATGTTCAAATTGTACTGCTTTTTAACTTGATTTTTAAAATTTTATTAAATTATATATATTTTCTCTAACTTCGATTCGTTCATACATATTACGCTAATCAATTAATTAAAAAATCTATTATTTGATAAATTTATAATAATTTACCATACTCAAAAAACCTAGTTGAAAAATATATAACTAAATGTAAATATTTTTATTATAGTTTGACTTGAATAATACACTCTATCATATCACTAAAATATCAATTGTTAAAAAAACAAAAAATTAAATAAAATATTATATTGAATATAAGTATATATATTAATTTGTTATTATTAGTATTATGTTATTAAATTATATTATGAAATAAGTTTCATTAAATGTCGTGTTTCAATTAAATATTTTTACAATAACATGCAACAACAACAAAAAAACAAAAAAACAAAAAAAAAAATGCAGAAAAAACGAAAGTAAGTAAACAGGATCAAACATTTGCATGAAACGAAATCCCAAGAAAGATTATTAACATAAAGAATAAACAGAAGTTAATTAATATGAAAAAAAGAAGAAAACATGATTTTTTTTTCCCATTTAAAAGTAGATAGAATTTGCTTTCATGCTATTGAGGGTGAGATACTACTAAGCAAGTGTAACATTTTGAGACTCATGATAAAATAATAAATTAGAACCTTCTATTCCTACAAATTTTAATTTTAACATGTAAATATACAACCTTGTTTAAAATACCCAAATTATTACTACTTTCTAATTTTAAATGTAATGAACAAAGAATCATTGTAGATACAAATTTGAATTTTAACAGAATAACAGTAATTTTTAAAACATCAAAACTAACCATTTTTTTTTTTTAATTTGTCCCGTTCCAGTGACATGAAACCACTGTATTGCCTTACGACCAAACATGATTCAAGTAGCTTGATTAACCTTAAAAATGCTTCATTATTGTTTGACGTAAACTAAAAAAATGATTTTTCGGCACATTATGAATGTCTTTTGTCTTTTATTTGAAGTGTTATTTTGACTTTTTAGATTGGCATATTGCCACCAATTGGCATGCAAATGGTTTATACCTAAAATTATATCTGAAATTCATGGTTGGTACTCCAATTGGGTGTAGCACCATTAACCAAAAGACTGAAAACTAAAGTTGCATTAAGTTATCAACTTCAACACTTTCTGAATTTGAATTAGAAATCAATCTGGTAATAAGTTAGTTATTATTTTTTTTTTTATGATATTGGAATGTGAGCAAACTTTCCAATGTTAGTGCTTTGTGATCAATCTTCAAAGATATTGTTAAAATAATGTGAGAGAAAAAGTCTTGGTAGTTATAGATTAGAGGTGTGAACCATTTACTTTGCAGAGTTAAGAGAAAAACACAAAATAAATGAATTATATAAGGTTGGAACAACAACAAATATGAGAACAAGTAGAGTTTTAAGATTATGCAGACTTTAGCAGATCTCAACCAAAAGTTTCTGTGACGCATCTCAATCACGAGAGGGGCATTTTTGCAATCCCACTAATTTTTTATTATTTGGAATACAATTTTTTATATTTTAGATTATATATTTCATCATATAAAATGAAAAAAAAATTATAATCTAGAATACACATATATTTTAGATTATACAATTTAGAATAATTTTATTCTTTTTAGATTATGCAGTTTATATGTTTCAAAATAAAAAATAAATTTTAAATTACGTATTTTAAAATACGAAATTTATTTTTCAGATTAAAAGAAATACAAAAAGAGATTGTGGGTTCAATTTCCACCACTAACAACTAACAATTACAGATGAAAAAAAAAAGAAATACAAGAATTTATAGAAGTACAAGAAGAAATTTCTGGTGGTGCAGGAAGAGGCTGCCTCATCAGAGGCTTAACCTGTGAGCCCAAGAAGGAGACCCAGAAAGCCTACTGAGGCCTTTTGTTGGATTGGGCTTTTCATAGATTTTCCCAAATGCCTGTGGGGCTTTTGTTTCTTGCCCGTCCATAGTTTTTTCTTGCACTCCAATTTTTTCAAAAGTGACCACATTTACCTTTTAGTTATTTTCTTCCAGCACCCTATAATTTAGTGAGAAAGGGTATTTTAGTCTTTTTCTTGTTAGCAGGAAGTGAAGTTAGTAATAAGATATACTTTAGAAAACATTTTGAGAAAAAAAAAATTGAGTTTTTTCCTATACTTGTTCTATTATTGTTTTGTATTGCTATATCTAAAAGTTTTTTGGATTACACAGTAAGGTTTAAAATTCAATTTGCTACCATAATCTAAAAAATGTTATTCCTTTTGACCCTAACCACCTTATGTTTAGCAATGACATGATGATTGAGATCCTTGACAAAATGAAAGAGAGTGAGAAGATAAGAAGTAGTTCATGCTACTTTGCTCATACCCTACCTCATAATTCACATCATTAAGTGTTTTTGATAGAAGGAAATGACATCTTAACCGTTTTCACAATTGGGTGCATCAATTAATGTACTACAAAAACAAGTTTGATAAAGATTTTTCAAATCAACACAGTGTTGGATGCAACCACCATCCACCACCCTCACATAACAACACCATAGCATGTGAGAGATACCTTACATGCAGGGTCCTCATGTAACAACACCATGCATCTTAATTATAATCATAACTTTCTTTCAACACTCCAAATGTTTAATCATTTCTATCTCTTCATCATGAAGTAGAATAAGAAAAGTTCATATAACTTGTGTTGTAAATTTGTATTTCTTCAATTTTTTTTTTGTCATAATCACTTGAAAGATGATTGATAGATACCAGGGAATTTTTTATTCATTTTATATGATCATATATCTTTTAGAAATCGTTAATCTTGAGATTTGTAATTTTAATCAATGTTTAAATTTTGTTTAGTTAAGTATAAAGTATTGCTTTTATTAGGTGATGAAAAACTGTCGTAAATGTTTTTTTTTATAGCTTTTTAGAAATTGAAATGTTTTGCTTTTACTAACTTTTTAAGTCATTATCACATTAAATGACTCCGTAAAATGACCATCTTGTTTTTTAATAAAAACTTTTTTTAAATGACCGCAAGCTATAGGTTTTGATTTCTTCTACAAGAATTTGTTTATAAGAAATTTGAGAAAAAATAGTTATTCAGAAACATTTTTTACCACTAGAAATATATTATGTTTTTAAAAGTAAACCAAATTTGAGAAAAAATGTTTTCCAACTTAAATTTTTAGAAAACTAATTATTTTTCCTATCAAATATCCCATATATAGAAAAAAACATAAAATATTATTTTTCATAATTAAACTTGATTTTTATAAATTAAAAATAAAAAAAATGGAAAAATTAATATAAATTATTTACAAGCTAATTTATTTATAAGTTAAATTTAATTTATAAAGTGTTTAGAGAGAAATTTAGAGTATTAAAAAAAACGGTAAAAATACTAATTTTCATTTTAACATTTATTTTTTAAATTGATATTTTTTTAAAGAAATAAAACAATAACAACAACATCAAATCTTCGAAGATATTGTTTACCATGCTATGACTCAATTAATTAAGAATTTGGATTCTCCAAAAATTTTCTTGGCCTTTCTCTTTTTATTTTTTAACTAAAAAGCATACTATATACACAATATATACTCTTCTCATTGATGTTTCCAGTTATTTTCTTTGCATGATCTAAACTATCCTTACCAAATTTTTGTAACATTTTGTCTCTTTATTGTAGCTATGAAAACATAAAAATGAATTCACCCCCTTTTCTTCCCCTTCAACCTCCAAAGATGAAACTGTTTCTAATTATCAACACAGTTCAACAAACTTATTAACCGGTTTGGAATAGAACTTGTGTAGACATGTAGTTGCTTATAATCACAACAGCACAAATTGTGATTTTAAGGATCAAACTGTGAAGAAGATGAGAAAAGGAAAGGGCATTATATTGACATACAAAATATTTACTTCTGATCATCATCATCGTAATCAAAGAAATGCACAATTTGTGTCTTATCAAAGTCACAAAAAAATAAAGTAAAAGCAAAATCTAATTTGAATGGCTACTTTTTCTGCCATGCTTGCCAACATGGTGCAACCATCCAATGCCTTTGATGGCCTTGGAGAATTTGAGAAGGTTAGGCCTTCCCATTCCCAAATTCATCTTCCCTGTTGAGAATTTCAGAGCCTGTAAACAGCACAACTTACCCTCCATCTCCTCCTCTTCCTCTTCCTCATCCTCACTTTTCTCAACCTCACCCTTCTTCCCTTTCTTGCTCTTGCTCTTCTGCACAACCTTGTTGGACTCTGTCTCATAAGTCTCCCAAAGCATGTCCATTCCTTCACTCCCATCTGCATTGTGCCTTTCCTCAAACAGCTTGCAGGCCAAAGTCCTCCTCCACTCTTTCTCCACTCTCATTGAACCAAAACCCCCATCATTGCACCCACTGTACACCCACTTGCTTTCTGGACTCCCAATCTTTGCTTCTAGTCTCTGTGATAAAGACTTCACTCTCCCTGATGCACCAAACCCAAATTCCCCATCACTCATAGGATTCACTTTGGATCCACTTCTCAAGGCCAATTTCTCTTTACTTTCTTCAACTTTATTGAACTCAGTAATCAGTGGCCTCACTTCTTTCTGCTCCTTTTCACAACACAATTCTTCTAACCCTTCATTTTCTTGGAACAAGCTTTCTAGGCTCTTGACTTCTACAACTGGCACAGTGGCTTCCACTTCATCAACTTTTTCAACTGGGTCTTCATCTAACACTGTTTGCTTCTCCTCATGTATCTTCCTTTGGGGACAATCTTGTTCAAAACTCTGTCGGGCACTAAATATAGGCAAATCTTCCAACGGAAAATCGAACTTTGGCTGTGGAACAAGGTTTTCATCCAACTTGGCACTGGGCTTTGGATCTCCAATTGGACAAGAATCTTCTCTTGCTTCAGTTAAGCACTCAACTGCTTCAACTGCTTCAAAGCCTTCTGACTTAGGCTCAAACACTTCAAAGATTGATGCTTGGAACATGACAAGATATGCTTCAACCTCGCCTAGCAACCCCATTTCCTCATCCATCTCATCAGCCTTGGAGTGCAGCCATGCAAGAAAATATTGCAAGACAGAAAGAAGAATGCCCCACTTGGACTCAGAAGGCTCGGAACCACACTTGTCCTGAACAAGATTGTTGGGAGTGAAAGTGAGAAGGGCAACAAGGAGAAGGGCTGTGGTGATGAACAGAGGGGAGAGGAAAGAGAGGAGCCTGAGGAGGTAAGGGGAGAAGAAGATGAAGTAGGAGAAGTACAAAGGGTGAGAAAAAATGGAGAAACAGAAGTTGAAGAAGATGGAGAAGAGGTTACTGGATAACTCATTCTTCTTGGTGGGAGTGTTTGAGAAGGATAGCTCAGTCATGTTTTGTTCTTTTTTCTGTGTGGTTGTGACCAAAGCAGAAGAGAGAAAGAGAGAAAATGGTTTGGATTAATAGAAAACTAGGAGTGGTGTTGTTTTGTGTGTGGAATGTGTTATGATTTTGCTTTTGGAAGTGAGCACGGCGTGAATATAGGGGAAGAGATTGGAGAGAGAGAGAGAGGGAGTGAGTGAAGAAAGAGTAAGAAACACTTCGATTTATGAAGAAAAAGCATCTTTAGAAACTTTTCTCCCTTCTTTTCTTGTCAATAACAATCAACAACCACTTACCCACCTCGATTTTTTCTCTCTCACTAAATTACACAAACATCTTGTGTGCCTTTTCCTCATATTGCATGCATCAATTTTATATTTTTATCTAACTTCTTTAATTATTTTTAAATAACTTATTAAAACTCTTTATACATCACAATAACATCTTTTAATTATTTAAAAAGTTACCATATCTCATGTGTCATGTGGGTGTACCATGCAATAAATAATTGATAATTGATCACATATAGCTGGTGTAATAAACAATAATAAATGAAGCTGTACATATACACATTTAATTTGATTTAAGCATTCAACAAAAAGAATTGGGTGAGTTTTGATTCAAAGAGCATTATATTAGAGTACGTGTACACACAAACAAAAGGAATTTTATTTACTATAAAGAAATATAACTATTGATCTCTATATTATAAAAAAAGGTTTTAATTTTTATTGTAATTTATTCTATTAATTTTGTTCTATTTATTAATACAAAGTTTAATTAAGTCTTTCAATTTTAAAAATATAATATTTTAAGATTCAATTGAGTCTCACCATTTTTTAAATACAATAGTATTATTTCATATCTTAAGATTGATGCAGTAAAATTTATAAATTATATTTGGTTAAAACGTGAAGTTAATAATAATTTTATGATAGTGTTAATAAATGACTTGGATTAAAATAAAAAAAAATAAATGGTCGGTACTTTTTTGATAATTTTTTAATTTAATAAATAATACTATATATTGTGAAATGGGTCAATTTAAGAGATAATTGAGAGATCATATCTAATTATTAAGAATGGTAAATTTTAAGAATCAATTAATAATATAAAATTAAATCTGTAATACCCAACTTACATACAAACTATATACATGTAAAATGTTTGTAGTAGTACAAAATGAGGAGTTGACAAAATAAAGGGTTTACAAAATTAATAGTATTTAAAAAACGTTATAAATATAACATATATGTATATTTATCCGAAAAGATAAAAGAAGAAATTATGTTTTGGAAAATGAGGTTTTGACAAACTTTTTATAAATAGGATTAAAGTAGATTTATTTTTTATTTTCTAATAAAAAAGAAGTAATAAAAATAATATTTTTTTTAACTTATTTATTTGTAAAAAAAAATTGTTAATCTATCATTTTCCCAATTGATTTTTACCTATTTTCTAGATTTAGTTTATGCACGTTTACTATTTGTTTATGTATTTAATATAATCACACTAAGTTTTCACATATATAACAAATAAAGGGTAAGTTATCAAAAATTAACATAATAATATTTACAATTTAACTCATAAATTAAGTTGTCAACAAAAAATTATAAAATTCAAATTCTCAATTCTCTTAACTTAGACTAACACATGAATCCACCATACAAAATACAAAAAAAAAAAAATATTGATTTTGAAAATCTTAATTAATTATGTTCTATCATATATAACACTTAGTTTAAAAGCTCTATAATTATGCGTCATGAACTTCATATATTAGACATTACTATCAGGCTACATGTATGTTTTACATATGTAATAAATTTTCTATAAACTTTCTCACCTACTAAAGTCATAACCCATATGATTTAAACTCAATGATGTTAAAATATGATTCAAAACTGATTGAATTCTTGTTTGTTGCTTTTAAATTATATTTATAAATACTCTTTGTACATCTCATAAGTGATAATATATATTCACCAAATTAAGAGCATTGTTTTAGTAAGTTCAGTGTTTTATTATATTTTTTCCTTTACTCCAACAACTGATATCTAGAGCAAGGTTCAAATGGGGCCTAATGCGTTTTCAACCAACCTTCCTATTCTTAATGGAAAGAATTGGATTTCTGGGGTATCAAGATGTTGCATATATATATATATATATATATATATATATATATATATATATATATATATATATATATATACTTTAAGATGGATATCCAATGTTAGCTAAAGCTTCGACAAATGCAACAAATGCACAAAAGGCGTTTTACAAAAAAAATAAGAAGAAAGATTGTAAACCAACATTTTTCATTAATGTGTTGATGAGACACATTTTGAGAAGATTGTAGGTGCTAAAACTTCGTGTCAAACATGACAGATCTTGGAGAAATGTAGTAATTGAGTGGAAAAGTTGAAGAAAATGATATTTTAGACAATGAGGTGTCAATATGAACCGATGCAAATGGAAAATAATGAAAGGATAACTAGTATTTTCAACTAAATCGTAACTCACACAAATGCGATGAAGAACTATGGTGAGAAAATTCTAGATAAAGCAATTGTAGACAATATTTTGAGAACTTTGAACTCTAACTTCGATTATATCATGTTAGTTGTTGAAGATAATTAAAGATTCATGAGAAGAACTACCCTACTCATGATTTGGAGTTGACAACAATAGTGTTTGCTTTGAAAACATGGAGCAACTATCTCTATGGTGCACAATTTTAAGTATTCAGTGACCACAAGAGTTTAAAATATCTGTTTGATCAGAAAGAGCTAAATATAAGGCAAAGAAGGTGGATAAAGCTCCTGAAGGATTATGACTTTGAATTACTATACCACCCAAGAAAGGTGAATGTTGTCGCATATCACTACAAAAAAAATCTTATTACCGACGACATTTTCTCGACGAATTTTCTTCCGTCGATAATGATCACTTTCCAACAGATTTACCGACGAATCATACACTTGATTTTATAGACTGCTTAAATCTGTCGGTAAAGGCACGAATGATGTTGGTGATTTACTTTACCGGCGGAATACCAACGGATTTTGCTTTCAAATGTGTTGACGGAAGTATCCATCGGTAAAGTATGTAATGCAATTGTTGACCGATGTATTAACCGACAAATCTTGGTCATCGGTAATGTTGTCGATTAAATCAGAATTTTAATTGACATTCCCTCCCCCAATTTCACTTTCGTTTGCTTTCTCTCCACTGTTTTCCCTTTTCCCTCTACCACAATCATTCATCTAAGCCCCAATTTCTTTTCGCCACTTTCCCTTTCATTTGCCCCAATTTCACTCCGCCACAATCGTTCATATAAGCCCTCCGCCAATCCTTCATCTAAGCCCTGCCAAACCGCTGCCCTGCCACTCTGTTCGTCGGCGAGCCACCATAAGAAAGCAGAAGGCACGCGTATGCTCCAGCTCGTGGAAGAGGGGTTTCATTTCGCCTAGGCCAGTTACTGCCCCTCGAGCTCGCTGCAGCCACCACCTCTTTCGCTAGCGTCGAACATGTGCATTTTGGGTGAGTGTTGTTTTCAAGGGATGTTCAATCCAATTGAACGTGTTTTAATTGAGAATCAATGTTCAATTTGTTGAATTTGTTTAATTTTGTTTTCAATTGGTTTGAATTTGAAGCTAGAGTTGAAGAATTATTGTTCTGTGAAGTTGGTTAATAGTTGCTACCGCACCATTCTAGGGCCAGAGACAAAATGGTGGAGCAAAGGTTGATAGTGCAAGGTGAACACATATTGGAGGAGAAATAACCAGGTAAGGGGCAACATGGGTAGTGTGTACTTTGATGCTAGAGAATAGGTCATGTAGTATTGAATTGATGTAGTTTGTTTCTTGTTTGTTCTTTTGGGATTGATGTGCCTTTCACGATTCTTGGCTGCCATTTTTTTTATTGCCATGTTTCATTACCATGTGCATTTGTTAAGTGCAGTCCAATGGTTCTTTTTGCCTTCAACACTTCACATGATATCTCTTTTAAAGGTCTCCAACATGTACAACTTGCATTTGAACTTCAAGACAAAAAGTCAACTATGCAGTCAAAGTTAAACTCTTTAATGATTCTTTTCTACAGTAGTTTGATTTGCTGCAAAAAAATTCCCCTTAATTCTCCTTCAATCAACTATGCATAAGTGTATTTAATTGTCTTTAGAGGTTTCCAATAACTTGTGCATGGTTTTGAACCTCCAAAGTGAAAGTCAACACTAAGGTCAAATGTTTTAATTTAAGAGTAGGAGCATTTTCATGAGTGTATCACACATAGAAGAATTTCAATTATAGCTCAAGTCTAAACAAGGTAAAATGTAAAAAAGTGATCAATACTAATCCTCTTGATGAAAACATATTCAAACTATGTATGCATGGTTGGATTAGCACAAGTATAAAGACTCTTTCAACCTAAAATGTGGTAATCTAGCTAGATGCAAACCACAAAACCATAACTATACCTATTCAATCTTAAGCAACAATTTAAAACAAATTCTATCCTAAAAACAACAAAGACAAACTATATCCAAGTAATGAAACATGTTAGCTAACCTAAAATTCTAAAAACACCAAAACATAATTAATTTTGGACCAAAATAGAATTAAAAACTAAACTAAAACAGTATCAAGAAAATTCATTGTTGTAGCAACCAATCCCTAGAGCTGCCAGTGATGGGCAGCAAAGGCCATCACCACCCTCACTAAATTCTAAAATGCAAAACTCATTCTATAAAGCCAAAAACTCATCCTAGCAACTTTTATGCACTAGGTTGCTATTATGTTGTATTTAGCTCTTCCTCAAGCTCCATTGAACTCTTCTTGACTCCTCATTTGATTCAATTTTACTCCATCAATAAAACCCACACAAATTACCCACTCTAATTCAATGAAAACACCTAAACCAAGCTATTTGAGCTTAGTTTAGCATATTTCTAGGTTGATATAGTCATATTAGGCATCTTTAGTTTTCTTTAGTATATAAGTGTAGTTTTAACTTAGTTTTATCATTTACAACTTGCTTGCATGATTAGCTTTCTATTTGATTGCGATAAAGCATAAAAATCAGTTTAGGTGGTAGAGTTCAATTTTGGAAGTTACTTTTTCTTGTCTTCTTTTTTCTTAAATAAAAGTAGTGCACATGTTACAATTTCATTCCTTTATATTTTGCAGTGATTAACCTTGGTTTTAATTATAGTTTACTGTTTAAACTTGTAGGTTGTTTTCATGTACATTTTTGCTGTCAAATACTTAAATTTTGAGTCTCCACACATCAATTTTCGTGCACCCTATTATTCCTAACTTTTACCTGAGTTTTCATCATTCATATACTAATTAGATTGTGTTTGCATCATTGCTTAACATTTCCTTAGCTGATTTGGGTTGTCTTAGCTCCTGTTGCCCAATTTCTAGTTCATTTTAGAGGTTTTCACTAGGCAGATTTAATTCCCACGTTCATAATGATTTGTGGTCTATTTTCCAATTTTCTTTTGCTCATTAGAAGTTGTCCAACTAGTTTTAGAAGATTTTTGTGTAGTAGTTATCCCCAATTCTAAATTGCTGCAGTTTTAACATAATGTAGTGCTACTTTTTGGTCTTAAGTACCTAGATTTTGAGTTGTAGTTAGTTTTAGCAGTGTGAGTTGTTTTCTAGTCATATTTTGGCAATAGAATCTTGTTAGGATAATTATATTACAGTTTCATAGGTTAGCTTACTGCATGCATATGCATTTGGGTTAATTTTGTAGACTAGTTTTGGTTTTAGGAAGTGATTTTAGGTAAATCTTGTAGTTGATAGTTTATGATTTAGGAGTAAGTTTTCTTAAGTCATTTTAACCTTGTCTAGGTAGTTTCTTTCTAGTTTTACTCATGCTTTAGCATAACCTTAGTTTTAGCCTTGTTTTAGAGTGTTTTTAGAAGTTTTAGGAAGTGAAATTAAGTTTTAGGTAGGATTTCAGTTTTGAGTTGTTTCTTAGGTTCCTTTGATCCTTTTATGTTTGTTGAGTATGCCCTTGTTGCTGTTTTTACCAATTTTAATTTACTGTTTGTTTTCATGCACATTTTTATTGTGAAATAGTTATCTCAACTCAACTTTTTAAAGGTTAAATATGACGATTTTCAAGGAATTGAGTGTGTGAGCTTTATAATGGCCTACACAATATGCAAAAATGTTTTGAAACATGCTATGAATGTTTTCTAGGTACTAGGTTGTCCAAATTTTATGCCTAAATGAAAAATCAAAAACTGTTTGACAAAATGCCTCAATGAAGAATATGGTTTCACCAAGTGCTTGATGAAATGCTTGAATAAAGTAACATAAGAATTATGTCATGCAAATGACCTAAAATTTGCTAATATATGGTAATGACTAAGTGAATGTTGAAACTAAATTAAAAACTAAAAAAATCACAAAACCACCTCTTAAACCCAACTTGGCTACAAACTAGTTAAGGGTTTAGGAGGAGGCATGCGTGAGTCACTAACACCATGCCCTCCACCAACCCTTACTACCTATCTTGTCTCTATTTTCTCTTCATTCCTTTCTTTCATTCTTCTCTTCAAACTCAAAAAATGTTCTCCCATTAATTGCTTTAACTCTTCATTAGTTTTAGCCTATTTTCTAGTTTCATGTAGTCAAATTTATCATTTTCAGTTTTCTAAAGAAATTTTAAGTGTAGTTAGTCTAGTTTGATGATTTTAAGGTTGTGTGAATGTATACTTCTCTGTTAGATAATGTTTGAAGTAGATAATACCTTTGGTTGTGGTTTCTAGTTCAATTTTACTAATTCTAGTGTTCTAAATTTTAGTCATATAGGCATATTTTGATTCCCTAGTGAATTTGAGATGGTAGTTCAGTTTTTTATAGTCCTTTATCATTTAAAACCTACTTAGATACTTGCATTACAATTTTATTCTCAGATTTATAATATTAACACTAATTTTAGTTTTAGGTGCTAGTTTTAGGTTCTAAGGAGTGAAATTATAATTTTCTTGTTAATTTCGAATTTTGACTTCTTTTTTATCTTTCTTTTACAATTCAAAAGTTGTCTACATAGTGGTTAAGTAATTAAAATGGGTTAAAATACCTTTTTGGTCCCAATTTTCGTCAAGTATTTTTAAATAAGTCAAATTTTGGTTTTGTGTTCAAATAGGTCCCAATTTTCGTCAATTTTGTTCAATTGGGTCCTTTTTTGCTAACACCGTTTAAATCATTAACGACCATGAACAGTGACTACCACATCTCACTTCGTGTTTTTTTTTAATTTTTTTAATTTTTAATTTTTTTAAATATTTTTTAAAAAATTTTAAATGTACACGTGTTAACCCAGTAGCGTGTCACGTGTCACTTTGTGGTTTTTTTTGATTTTTTTTTTGAATATTTTTTTAAATTTTTTTTAAATGTCCACGTGTCAACCTAGTAGTGTGCCACGTGTCAAAGTCAATGTTCTATATTCAATTTGGTGCCTATATTTGTTATTTTTGTTCAATTTAGTCCCAATTTTTGTTAACATTAACCAATTTGGTCCTTATCGAAGATGTGATCAAGTTTAATTTTTATATCAAAGTTATAATGATGTAAATTTTAATATATTATATAAAAATATTTTATAAAAAATGTGAATTGTAATATAAAAATTAAATTTGGTTTCAATTTGGAGAGGGACCAAATTGGTTAATGTTAACAAAAATTGAGACTAAGATGAACAAAAATAACAAATATAGGGACCAAATTGAATATAGAACATTGACTTTGACACGTGACACGCTATTGGGTTGACACGTGGACATTTAAAAATTTAAAAAAAAAAATCTAAAAAACCATGAAGTGACACGTGACATGCTACTGCGTTGACACGTGTACATTTAATTTTTTTTTAAAACAAATTCAAAAAAATTCAAAAAAACCATAAAGTGACACGTGGTAGTCACTGTTTAATGCCGTTAATGATTTAAACAGTGTTGACAAAAAAGGACCCAATTGAAGAAAATTGACGAAAATTGAGACATATTTAAACACAAAACCAAAATTAGGACTTATTTGAAAAAACATGACAAAAATTGGGACCAAAAAGGTATTTTAACCATTAAGATAAGTTGAATAGTGCAGTTTTCATATTTTACAGTTTTGGCCTATTCTAGTCACTAGTTTTAGGTTCTAGGTTCATATTTTGAGTCTTTGGTTTTCTTTGTAAGTTGAGGTTTTTCTTAGTTAGAGTTTATTATTTTAATCTGTTTGGGATAACTTCTTTACAGTTTCTTGGGTTAGTTTAGTATAATTGCAAATTTTAGGCCATTCTAGTGGACTTTGTAAGGTTTGAGTAGTGATTTTTAGCATTTTGATTTGGAATCAGTTTTTGAGTTATACTTTGGTTATTTTTAGTCAAGTAGGACTTGTATAGATACTTAGTTGTTGTCTAGGTTATCTATTACAAATTTTTAATTTTTACCCCCTCAATATGTTCATTTTAGAATGACTATAGTCTCATGATCATGTTCTTTTTAGTACTATAGTCTCATAGTCAAGAGATAAAAGGGAAAGAGTGGTAAATTAGGTGGGTAAAAATTAGTACAGTGTCATGGTCATGTTCCTTTTAGAGGAGCATTCAAGTGAGCCTTCAAGGAATGTTTGAAGTAGATAATACCCTTGCTTGTGGTTTCTGATTCAAATTTACTAATTCTAGTGTTCTAAATTTTAGTCATATAGGCATATTTTGATTCCCTAGTGAATTTGAGATGGTAGTTCAGTTTTTTATAATCCTTTATCATTTAAAACCTACTTAGATACTTGCATTACAATTTTATTCTCAGATTTATAATATTAGCATTAATTTTAGTTTTAGGTGCTAGTTTTAGGTTCTAAGTAGTGAAATTATAATTTTCTTGTTAATTTCAAATTTTGACTTCATTTTTATCTTTCTTTTACAATTCAAAAGTTGTCTACATAGTGGTTAAGTAATTAAAATAAGTAGAATAGTGCAGTTTTCATATTTTTACAATTTTGGCCTATTCTAATCACTAGTTTTAGGTTCTAGGTTGCCATATTTTGAGTCTTTGGTTTTATTTGTAAGTTGAGGTTTTTCTTAGCTAGATTTTATTATTTTAAACTGTTTGGGATAACTTCTTTACAGTTTCTTAGGTTAGTTTAGTATAGTTGCAAATTGTATGCCATTCTAGTGGACTTTGTAAGGTTTGAGTAGTGATTTTAGCATTTTGGTTTGGAATTAGTTTTGAGTTATACTTTGGTTATTTTTAGTCAATTAGGACTTGAACACGTGTGTTTAAGTGTCTTTAACATTCCCCATCATCTTCCACTTGCATTTAAGCTTTAAATAAAAAAGTCAAAGTTTAGTCAACTTTGAGCATGTGCATATGTAATGCAAACTGGTTCAGATTCAACATTTGCTTGATTTGGTGCTTTCCTCATGTTGAATCAACTCTGTACAAGTCCATCTTATGTCTACTTTCTAACGGGCTTCTTGATTTGTAGGTACATTAACTACCTTGTTTTCAGTTCCTTCTTCTTTGACTCAACCTCAACCCTTCTCTCTAGTATTTTTGGTATGCATCCTTCATTCTAATTTATTTTTGTTGTTTGAGTATATATACCCTCAAAGTATGATTATAGAAAATAAGAATTGCTTTATATAAATTCTACGTTGAACATGATTTGTATATATAAATTGTAATTGGACTAAAAAAATCCTACAAAATAGGTGGAAAATCTGAAATCAAGTAAACTAGAGGTGTGCTAGAAATGACAAATTATTCGTGCACTCTCTATCTTTCTCTTCTACATGCATGGGCTTAATTAGTGATAGGTTTATTACTTAAGTCCCATGTTTTTTAATTGTCTATTTTGCATTTATGTAGTGCTACATAACATTTTCCTCCTTTGACTTGTCGTAGGACATGGTCGAAGTTCCCATCTATCGTGGTTGCTTTTGTTGTTTTAATATATATGGTTATAGCAAATACCAATTGCCTTATATGTATTTGCTACCTTGATCATGATTTCTATATGTAAATTTATTTTAGACTAAAAGAATACTATAAAATAGGTTCAAAAATTGAAATCAAGTAAACTAGAGGTGTGCTAGAATGAACAAATTATTCGTGCACCCTATATCTTTGTCTTCTACATGCATGAGCTTAAGTTGTAATAGGTTTATTACTTAAGTCACATGTTTGATAATTTTCCTTTGTTGCACTTATGTAGTGTAACTTAACATTTTCCTCCTTTGGTTTGCCCCAGGACATAGTCGAAGTTCCCATCCACCGTGGTTGGATGTATGACCGTTGTTACCCTAGTAGAAAAGGTTTGAAGGAAAATTTTCTCATAGGAGTTGAAGACTTTGTTAGGACCACTCGACAATATAAATATTATGCTCTTGATGGAGGGATCATATGCCCATGCTTAAAGTGCGAATGCACTAAAATTTTGAAAGATGAAGTGGTTAAAGTTCATCTATACCAGAAAGGATTCATGCTAAATTACAAGATTTGGATTTTTCATCGTGAAGAAATGTCGTATGTTGATTTTTCATTGCTTTCATAGTTCAAGCATTGTTTCACATACCTCTAAGATGGATCAATTTATGTATATGCAAGAAATGGTGAATGATGCTTTTAATTGACATGCTTCATTTGAAGAACAAGATCATTTGAAGAAGAAGAAGTTTGATGATGATGATGATGATGAAGAACATGATGATGACGACGACTATGACGATCATTACAAAAATGATGACGACAACAATGACGACAATTGAATTATTTGGTTGTTGTCAAATTTTATTGTGGTTATTGTAATTGTTAAATTTATGTAAAAGATTCCCTAATTATATTTTGGCAAACTTTAAATAAATCACTTATAAAAGTATTATCTTTGTGGTTGATACTATCTGTAATAACAATTGTCATTATACAACTATCTACTTCATACTTGATGTTTAATTCTGTTGTTTTATACAGTTTGATAACTGCAATGTCACCTAAACATCCATTTGGTTCCGATAAGGGGAAGAAGATATCAAAACCAAGAAAGTAGCCACACTATATCATAAAGGTTCCTAACCAAATACCACAAAGTGCACCCATTCAGGCATCATCCCCTGCTAGGGTACCCACACCACACCCTGTTATGGCTACCACACCATCTACATCCACACCACAACCTTCGCATACAGGACCAGCTCAGAGTACACCCATTCAGTCATCATCCCCTACTATGGTTCCTACAAACCACCCTACTATGGTACCCCCACCACACACTGCTGGGGTACCCACACCACACCTTATTGTGGTTCCCGCACCTCTTACATCCACACCACAACCTTCCCATATAGGACCATCCCCTGTTGTTGTTCACATTGCTTCTAGACCTTCCTCATCCTCTAATCCCTCTTCTGATCTAGCTCCTACAACAGATGCTCCTGATTCAGCTACTGATGATATTGACTCTCCTCTTCATGAACGATCGATGATTGAGCCGTTAATCGAGGGAATATATCCCATTATCTTAAAATACAAATTTGTATTACATGACTTGTTATTTGCTTTGTCTTGTTTTTGATGACTTTTATGCATTTATATTTAGGTTTGTTCCTTCTAGAGTTGCTTCTCAGGCCACCACTCTATCTATTAAGCAACAATTCATGTCGCCTTGGCCATCATGGGGAGTAATACTTGAAGAAGAGAAAGAACCTTTTTGGTAGCGATTTAAGGTAAAACTTCATGAAACTTGTTTTCATTATCTATAAATGTATTTATTTCAAATGTGTAATAGATGTTCACTGTTGTATTTGATTTATTTTATAGATAAAGGTTTAGTGGAGACTTGAGCACGAAGCTCAAATTAGAAAAAATTTCAATAGCAGAGCATCTCATAGGCTATTTGAGATGTTTAGAGATGCTAGGAATCCAGGACAATGCCCTTATTGGATTAGGGACCATATCTAGAATAGTCTGCTAGAACATTGGAATTTTGCTTCTTATCGCAATAAATGTGCGACAACCTAAAAGAATAGAGCTTCGAAAAAGGGTGGGACCCTACACACGAGTGGTTCCATTACCACTCATGAGCATGCCCTTCGTATGGTATAAACATTAATTCCTTTTATTTTCATATTATAACTAAATTACGTCTTTTATAATGTATATATGTTTGCCTTTATTTTGTTATAGGCAAAAGAGCTAGGGCGGGAGGCGTATATTGATGGGGTATTTTACCAAACTCATATTCGCAAGGGATCTGACCAGTTTGTTGATGAAAGGTCTAGGAGAACACATATAAGCAAAAACTTATACTATAAATTCCTTTAAACTTAAATAGCATACCTTATTGAACTTCATTCTCATTGTTTTCTTTTAACAGGAAGAATTTTGAACTAGACTATCACAGGTCAGATCTGAGCAAGGGTCATGTGTTGATGCGTCAGACCATATTGATGATGCTGATCAGAAAGACGTCATTAAGACATAATGCTGTGTTGATGTTGTTGGTGGAAAAAATAAAGGAAGACTTTATGGGATTGGAGAACTTGGTTAAAGTTACACTGTTGGAAGAGGTATCCACAAACAACAACCATCTTCTTCCAACAGTGTCGTGGAGGTCGTCAACCGACTCACACAATGACTAGAGGAGTGTGATCAGGCTTATCAAAATTTGAGCCGGGATTTTCAAAACCTCCAAAATCTTTTCATGGCCTATCTGCCTCTTGAGGCCCACACTCGTCTTCAACAATAGTCCAGTCCAGTAGCAACCCACTTCAGTCCAGCCCACTACAGTCCAGCCCACTCCAGTCCAACCTACTTTAGTCCAACCCACTCCAGTCCAACCACAATCCCAGCACCATCAAGACCATGAAGCAGAACAAAAACCATCCGATGATTATGTAGACTATTAGATTAGGACTTCGTTCTATATTTATTATCTTACATATTATGTGATTACATTACTTAAATAACACATTGGACACTGTGACTGATGGATGTTTATATTATTTTTTCTTTCATATGTGGACAATTTTGAACCTTGATGTTTGTGTGGTGTATCCAGACATATAATGTTAAGGGTATGATGTTTCTTTGGATTACCTGACTAGGATTATACATGAAATTGGCAGGTCTGATTGTATTTGTGAGATTACAGGTTTGATAATAATTGTGTATGCTTAAATTCCAAAATGCACCTGAATATGGCATTCCCACTATCGATAGATATATCCGTCGTAAAATCTGTCAGAAATTCAATCCCTTTATGCATGACATTACTGATGAATTATACTCGTCGGTAATTACTGACTGCTTGATCCGTTGGTAATTATCGACAGATGTATCCCTCGGTAATTACCGTCAGATCAAGCAGCGGTAATTACCGACGGGCATAATTCGTCAGTAAGTATTACCTACGTCACATTTATCAACGGATTATCGCTCGTCGATAATCTGTCGGAAAAAAAAGTTTAGCAATGGATTTTGACCGTCGGTAATACCTATATTTTTTTTGTAGTGTATGCTTTAAGTAAGAAAGTAGTGCATGTTTCCCTATGATGATCAGTAAGCTTGAGTTAGTAGAGAACTTTAGTGATATGAACTTGTAGGTGGTTTGTGAGGGTAGATTTAATTAGATGTAGCAATTTGACTATATCTAGTGATTTTCTAACCTTAATCAAAGAGAAACAGTTAGAGGATCCTAACTTGTAAAAGACAGTGGGGTTGCTTGGCTCTAAGCATACTAAGGAGTTTGTGTTCGGGTTAGATGGTGTGTTAAGGTTTAGAGGCAGAGTTTATGTGCTAGAGGATACAAAGTTGAAGAGGTTAATATTTAAGAAAGGGTTCAAGAGTCATTTTAGCATGCATCTTGGCAAGACTAAGATGTAATAGGACCTTAAGGAATCTTTTTGGTGGCCAGGCATGAAGTGTGATGTAGCACAATTTGTTGCAGCCTATTTAACTTGTCAGAAAGGAAATTGGGAGCATCAAAGACCCGGTGGGATGTTACAACAGTTAGAGATACCAAAGTGGAAATGAGATGGCATCACAATGGATTTTGTTACCCATTTACCATGATGTATGAGAGGTAATGATGCCATCTAGGTGACAGTGGACACGTTAACAATGAATGCTCATTTCTAGCAGTTAATATGAGGATGTCTATGGAAAAGTTGGCACTGTTGTATGAAAAAGAGATAGTGAGGTTGCGTTGAGTGCCTTCTAACATTGTGTTAGATGGAGATTCACTATTTACTTCTAAATCCTGGCGGACCTTGCAAGATGCTTTGGGCAATAGTTTGAGGATGAGTTCTGCCTATCATCCTCAAACATATGGGCAATCAGAGAGAACAATTCAGTCACTAGAAGACTTGTTGAGGACATGTGTGTTGGATCATCTAGTTGGATGGGATGAAGTGTTGCCTTCGGTGGAGTTCACCTACAACAATAGTTATCAGACAAGTATTGGTATGGCATCGTGTGAGGCTCTATATGATAGAATGTGCAAAACTCCTTTGTGCTAGTACCAAGATGGAGAGATGGTGTTTGTGGGACTTGAACTGTTAAATCAAACCATAGAAAAGGTAAAGAAGATCCAAGAGAGAATGAAGGCCTCACAAAGTTGACAAAAGTCTTATATTGATAAGAGAATGAGACCTTTGAAGTTTGCAGTAGGGGATCATGTCTTCTTGACGCTTGTAACATCTCGACCGGATATTACGAATTTAAATAATAAAATAAAGAAATAGTAACTAAGCGTCATTTATTGAAACATCATTTCCTAAAAACGCGGAAAATTAAACATTTATTACCTTAGAATTTATTCCAAAATCCATACTTATTAAACTCAATTACAATACCAAAGTCTCATGATATAAAGGTTTAAAATTTACTAAAAAAACCATAAACATAAAAACTCGATTAAATCTTTTCTCCCATATAGCCCACGCTCTAGCTCTATGCCTCGCTAGATCCACCTGCAATTTCATCTACTCCCGTGTACCGCGTACATGATCATCGCCAAGTACAAAACAAATATATGTACAAACACACGAAAGGAATTTCATCCTTTAATTCCATATCACATGGCCACCACCATGTCATCCATGATCTACGTCTTTAGGTGAATACCTCCAGATGTCTTGCTGCCACACCTACAAGCCACAACTTGTAGAGCACGTGCGAGAAACCTACTACAAACCATACTCTATAACGCCAAGTGGATGATCACTACGAACATAGTTCATAACATCCTAAGACTACCGAACTCTTCAGCTTAATACTAAAGAGGGCAATCTATCTGGACCCATCCGTACGAGCCACAACTCGCACACTCACACCGACAATACTCGCCAACCCGAGCCACAACTCAAGAGTTCATCATGTTCATTCGTCATCCCGAGCCACAACTCAAGAGCTGTCATTCTGAGCCACAACTCAAGGAACATCAACAAACCGACTTTCGAGATATCCCCAAAACCTTGTAGACCACGCACATTCAAAGCAAGAAAAACACTTCTGCCATAGTAATACCGCATGGCGCTGTTCCGAGTCACCGGGCGCTACACGCTTATAGACTGCCTAACGGGGGACACGTATCGCCAGGCACCAAGCACCTCAAAGCCCACTAACCTGTAGCCATCGCTTGGTGGGACCACCCTCACCGCCAGGCACTACTCGCTCCAAGACCTCACTATGATCGTAGCTATCGCTTGACGGGTTAATCACCACCGTCAGGTGCTACACCAGTACAACGAATTGTACTGGTTTAGGCACCCCAGATCTGAATGCACACTCTAATTAGGCACCAAACACCCGCAGTGAACTTTACCAAGTTAAATAAATCAACTCTCATGTGTTTAACTTGTCACCAATGTTCTTATTACCATTTAGATTCATGACCCAAAATTACCAATAATGAAACTTGCTTAAATTCAACATTTGCTAAGTCACAAAATGCCACTGTTAAATTTATACCTCTTATATTCGCAATACCACCTCATCCTCCACTCTATTTCATATAGCATAACCATTATACCTTAACCAACATTTACACCTCACTTTAAACTTAAACGAATCCACATAATGTCCCTAACTCCTAAAACTATATTCTTCTTTATCATGATCCAGAATTATGGTGTAATTAACTTGTGAAACACTATCATAACATCCAAATCGATTAACACCAAGTCATAACCTAAAATTCTCTCATTGACCCATCTTATGAAGTACTTATCCTTTTTAACTCCATATTTAGCATTTTCCAATCTTCTTATAATATTCCAATGAACTCAGATTAAACTACCCAACCCGCACTACACGTGCAAGCACACATTGCCCACTGTTCTGGTCTGGCACCTGGCGGAAGTTATGGTGCCGCCAGACGGTTCATGTAGTTCTAGAAAAAAACCCAGAATTTTCCTTACCTCTATGAACCCATCAAGTCCCGAATTACAACTTCTTTGAATTTCTAACTTAATAGGCTACATCCCCATGGTTTCGCTCATAGTTCAATCAATAAACTTCCAACACACGAACATCCCATTAATTTCCCCATTAATCTGATTCAAAATCTAAAATCCCCAATTTCTTAGACCCTAACTCAATGCTCATACAGTTTCATCCAATTTAACCTCCAATCACACGTAATTCAACGATATATGACATCTAATCATTCACAAACAGATATAACTTCCTTTTTCCCCCGATTAGAATCATCCCAAAAACATCAAAACACCAAAATCGAGTAAATTTGACTCGCGTCGCCTGGCGGGTGTACATGACCGCCATACACTTCATTCAAAACCCAGAAAGCTGGGTTGAGAGACACACGTCACCTTGTAGCCAAATTATGCTGCCATGCGGTTCCTTTTCAGGAACCCAAAACTATGCAGAGAAGGCATGAGTCGCCTGGTGGCAGTTCATTGCCCGTTGGGCAATTTTTGGAAAAATTCTAGAAACTCGAAATTCAAGCAGAAATAGAAAATATTCATGCATATTCATAACATATATCATGCAATTATTCTCAAACATAAGCATTAACAAAACTCAGCTCCTCTAACCTGGATTCCTTGCTACACTTCAATATTTCTAGAGTTCCTTCTTGGTCAAAAATGGCCTCCCTTGCTTTCCTTTCCTTTCCTTTCAGCTCCTTATCTCACTCACTAATACAATGTTTACCCTAAAACCTCTCTGCTATACATATGCACCAATGGCAGCCCCAACAAACCCTTCTCTCACCCTTAATTGGTCACTTAACCATGCTTGATTAGCCTTAATGATAATAAAACGAAATTCCATTAAAATTAGCTTAATGGTCATTCAATATTGGTTTTATCGTGGTTTCACAATCCCCTTCAACTGCCCTCTTAGACGACTAAGGTTTCTGCTCTTTCACAATCCCCACAACCTTGCCAATGTCAAGTCTATGCACAACCAATCAACCAATTCATGTTTCATGATAATTCCTATAATTCTAGGTTTATATTATCATTCGTCATGATCAAGCATATTATTAAAATAATAATCAATTAAATAACTCATAAATGACATACATAGGACTTGAACCTAAGTCCTCTCAACATAATCAAGTACTCTCAACCAATTGAGCTAGTACTATTCCACATCACAATAATCAACATGTATGTCATAAAGGCTCCCAATACTCATATTTATTTATTAATTAATTATTTAATTAATTAAATTTAGCGGATCTTACAAGGGTGACCCTAAGCACTAGTGTAGAAAGGGCTATCCGATCAAGAAAACTTCTCCTAAGGTCATTGGCCCATATTAGTTCTTAAGAAGGATTGAACCAGCTGCTTATGAGATTACCTTACCCCTTAGTTGACTAGCCTTCATTAAGTGTTTTGTGTCTCTCAACAAAGGAAGTATGTGCTTGATCCATCTTATCTTTTGGAAGTAAAGGTTGTGCAACCAGTTAGTATCGAGGACCGACAAACAAAGCAACTTAGAGGAAAATCCATCAATCTAGTCAAAGTTGTTTGGGATAAGAGGACATGTGACTCTACTTAGTTAGAGGAGGATATGATGGACTCATGCACATCAATTTTTTGTAAGTCTAATTTTTAAGGTCAAAATTTGTTGTGGTTAGGGAGAATGTAAAACCCTTTAAATAATAATAATAATAATACCTTTCTTTTAAGAATAACAAAGGCAACCCCTCTTATTTTTATACACAGAAACCTCCTCTCTGTGAAACACAATCACCCTTCCCATGTCAATCTTCTTTCTCCAATTTCTCACTCTCACTTCATCTTTCTTGTGATCAGAGGTAGGAGTTTCGATCGTCGCAAAGTCGTCTTCGAGTCTACTCGATCAATTTCTCCATTCAGGTAAGGCAAAAATTTTAACCTACTTTGATGCCTATTGCATTTTTGTTTGGCATTACGATCTTTCTTGGATTTTATTCATTTTTAGGCTTTAGTTTAAGTTCTCTACTAATTAGTAGTTCCTTCCTTTAGTTCAATTGCTCGTACGTTATCTTTAGGTTGAAGAAGAATTTTCATGAGTCGAAGGGTTTGGAGGGTTCTGTAAAGTTGTTTGGGGTTGTTTTTCAAGGTAAGGGAAGCTAGTGAGTGTGCCTTAGTATGTTTTTCAATTGAATTATGGTATTATATGTTTGTTCTTGTTACAAATTTGGAAATTTCATTTTTAGAAAATTTGGTTCTTGTTAATTGATAGTTTAATTCCATGCATTGATAAGAAAATCTGATTTTTAAAAATGTTAATTGTTATAGAATGGATGCCTCTGTTCAAAGATATTATGGTTGTCTATTTTGTAATAAATATATTGAATTGGTGGGTTATAGTGACATGTTAAAAGTTTATATATGCGAGGTTAAGTTATGGGTCTTGAAGAAATATAATTCTTAAGTTGAATGGAAGGTGATGTAAAATGTGGTATAAGGTTAGACTTTGGGGTTGTAACCATGTTTGAATTGAGAGTTTGATATTACTTAGCTAAGGTTTTGCTTTTACTCACATATAGATTTGGTAAATGTAGAATTTAGGTAGTTTAGAATGCAATTGGAATGAGATATCTTGATTATTGCAATTGTTCAGTTTGGTATAATTTATAAATCACTTTGAAATGTGTTTGAGGAGAGAAAATTGCAAGATACCAAATTGTGCAGTGGAATTAGTCAAAATCTCACAACCAAGAAGCATTTCGTGTGGCACTACCTAGTTTCCTACACTGTAACGTTTTTGTAAAATGAAGATTCCAACTTCGTTAGCCATCAAATCAAGCTAAAATTTTAACAGCTGATCCTAGGAACATAGTTCTTGACTTTGATTGGTCAAATCTTGAATTAGAAGTCTGTAGTGAGATTAACTTTGATCGTAAGGTTTCTGCAAATTAGGTTGTTGACAACTTTGACCCTTGTTGCTTGTTTGGTGTATAAATTTATCCATAGTTATTCAATTAGGTTAATTCTTTTTGCATTTGGTTCTTGATTCAAATGCAATTTTATTTCTAAATCCCAAACAATTTGTATAATGTGTTGTTGATTTGAATTGGATAAAAATAATAAGATTTAGTTGTTTCCAAGAGAGACATATGCTATTTGGTTAGTAATGTGTTTTCAAATGCTTGTGTGAGAATGTAGGGGATTCCATGGGGGAAATCCTATTTGATGTAATTAGTAATGTGTTCATTGATGTAAGGAGTCAAGTGAAGGTTTATCCTGATACTATAATGCTCATTCAAGACTTATGTGTTGATAAAAAGAAGAAGATGGACATCTTCCTCCAATAAGGAGTTTTGATGATGATGATGACTTATGAAGAAGTATGGAAGACTTGATGATGATGCATGAAAAAATGTTGAAGACTTAAAAGAATGCTTTGATTCAAGAGATGCATTGAAGACTTAAGGGTTTAGTTGTTTAAGTCTTGTAATTTGTGTTTGTTATTTAAAATAGTTAAATTAGCATGTCAAGAGTCAAAAGGCAAAACCCAAGTAGTAGAGCACCAAAAGAATTTTATTTATTTGCAAAACTCAATGGAATAATCGATTATTCTTAATGATAATTGATTATCTTAATTAAAATTGATTTTTGGGAAAAGTCTCTGTGATAATCGATTATCCCTGTTGATAATCGATTACTGATAATTGATTATCACTTGCTGATAATAGATTATCCTGGCTGATAATAGATTATCACAGCGAGAAAAATATTTTTAGAAAAGTTTCTGTGATAATCGATAGCAACTGTGACTTAACTTTTCATATTCTTAATCTAATTTCTAAATAGGCTTCTATAAATAGAGTGGTAGGCTTTCATTATCAAATACAGAAGTTAGAGAAGTCTGAGTACTTGAGAACTCTCTGTGGGAAGGCTTTGAAAAACCTAGTATGGGTAGAGCGATAACTTTTATCAAGTGGGATCTTGAGGGATTGAGTGCTGCTGTTGCTAGGAGAACCCGGTCATCCTTTGTGTGATTCAACGGAGGTGTTCATTCCTTGTGTGATTCAAGGAAGGTGTTTTCATCCCTTGTAGATTTCAAGGGAGGTGTCTTCATCTCTTGTTTGATTCAAGAGAGGTGTTTTCTAAACCCTAATCTTTCTTATCATTGATTGTAAGTTTGGTTTATTTTAGTGATTGAGTTAATCTCGTTTTTAAGAGATTAACAACTAGACATAGAGTCTTTTGATATGAACCAGTATAAATACTCTATGCAATTTTCTCTTCTCTACTCTCTTTATTTTATTGTGTTTATTAAAACAAAGGAAAGAATTTTAATTGATCTTTGATATTAAAAGGGAAAATTTTAAAAGTACAATTTTTATTAAGAACCCAATTCACCCTCCCTCTTGGTTTTTGTCCAAACGTTTAAACATTCCGCTGCGCGATACCAACATCATGTAGAGTAGAATGGGTAATGTCGTGAGAGGGGAAAGAGTCCATGTCATTAAGAACAACCTTAAGGCTCTTATGAACGTTAAATAACTAACCTTATATGTGGTAGGATGAAACTCATTGACAATGACTATAGGTTGTAGAGGCCACCACAAGTGCACAAACCACCAAGAATCATACATAATTGTCTAGATTCGGATAATTGAGTCTAAAGTGTCATTATGTGTGATGGGTTACTTGATATTGCTCAGTATAGTGTATTTGGCGCATTGTTTTGTAATTTTTTCGAGTGTTATATATATATATATATATATATGTGTGTGTGTGTGTGTGTGTGTGTACTTTTTTTTTCTACAATTAGCTTATCCTTTTATGTGTTTGTGTACTTGTGTTATTTTCTCCTTTTTGCAATTAGCTTCACACCACGCACACCTTTACCTTCCCATTTACCTTCATGTATAGTCTTAAGAACGTCAATTGGTTCATAACATGACATATAAGTTGAGCAGAATTCAATGGCTTCTTTTGCAATGTACCGCTCTATAATTGAAGCTTCTGGTCGATACTGATTCTTGACATATCCCTTTAAGATCTTCATGCATCTCTCCACTGGGTACATCCATCTCAAGAAAATCGACCCACATAATCGAATTTCCCTTACAATATGAACTAACAAATGAACCATGATATCGAAAAATGAGGGTGGAAAATACATTTATGATTGACACAATAGCCTAATGGCTTCATTTTCCAAATCATCTTACACTTGAGGGTCAATAACTTTCTTACATATGGCATTGAAGAACATACACAAACATGTTAGAATACCTCTAACAAAAGTAGGTTAGATGGCTCGAAAAGCTACTGGTAAAAGTTGTGGAATCAGCACATGACAATCGTGAGACTTTAAACCCACTAACTTTAAATCTTGCATAGAAATAAGGCTACTAATATTTGAAGAGTAACCTTGGGGAACCTTCACACTTGTTAAACACTGACAAAAAATTTGCTTCTCCTTTCTAGAAAGAGTGTGACAAGCTGGAGGCAGGTAGGTGCGTCTTCCAATTGATTGTGGATGTAACTCAGAAAAGATGTCCATTTCAGTCAAATCTTGTCGTGCTTTTACTCCATCTTTAGTCTTTCCTTTTACATTTAGTAAAGTCTCGATGATGCTGTCACATACATTTTTTTTCAACGTGCATCACGTCTATACAATGTTGTACCTCAAGTTTACACCAATATGAAAGATTAAAAAAGACTGATCATTTCTTTTAAATGTTTTTCTATGTGGTCTTTTTCTTTTAATGTTTTCCAAACACAATGGCAATGTTTTTCACTTGGTTGTATACTTCTTCACCATTGCAGGGTCTCGCTACAACTTCAACCTCAGGACTTCCATTAAATGCTTTTTTCATTCTATGATAAGGATGATTTCAAGGAAGAAATTTTCGATGTCTTGAATACACAGTTTTCTAACCGTGCTTCAATTGAATATAACTCGTGTTTTCTTCACAAATGGGACATGCAAAATGACCTTTAACACTGTAACAACTCAAGTTTCCATATGTTAGGAAATCATTTATGGTGCAAAACAACATTGCACGTAAACAGAAAGATTCTTCACAATATGAATCGTAAAAATCGACGCATTCTTCCCATAATAGTTTCAAATCATCGATCAACAACTTTAGGCACACATTAATGTCATTTCCAGATTGTCTAGGACCCAATATCATTATAACAACATATATTTCCTCTTCATGCACAACAATGGAGACAAATTGTAAATCATTAGCAAAACTAGTCATGAACTATTTTTGCTACTTAAGTTCCCATAAGGAGAACAAATGGTGTAGGTGAGTTTACTTCCAATGAGTTAGAAATTTTTCGTAGGGAACATGAAATAATACTTGAAGTTATTGCTTCTTACTTTCCCTGACACAATGGAATTGTAAAGAGAAGAAATAGAACAGTGAACATGATAAGAAGCTTGCCTAAAAAAAACTATTCCTCATAACTTTAGGGGTGAAACAACAATGTTTGTAGTATATGTTCTTAATAGTTGTTCTACCAAAAGACTTAATTCTAGAGTTTCAAAAGAAATGTGAACTAGTGTCAAACCTTATGTCAAACGCCTAAGATATTTTGGTCCATTATGCTAAAAACACATTCCAGATCAGAGGAGAAAGAAACTTGATGAATAAAGTGAACCTATGACTTTGTAGGCTACAATTCTACAAGCTTCTACAAATTATACAATCCTAAGACATAACAAGTGTTTTTTTTCTGGAGGGATGTGTACTTTGATGAATCTAGTTCATGGAATGAATTACATTCTATTTTTGTCCCATGTTTCTAGTTTAATTGGGATGAAAACATCTCACAGGAGACAATTAAGGTTATTGGATCTTAGGTAACAAATGATAGACCTATAAGAAACATAATGATTTCATCATGACTCTTAGATTATAAGATTTATTCTGATAATGCATCTTAAATGAAGGTGATTTAGTTTTGCATTAACACTCATGGCTAATATAGAATCTATCAATTTTGATGAAGAAATTACTAACAAAGTGTGGAGATAAACTATGGAAGAAGAATTAAGGAGCATTGAGAAGAATCTTACCTAGGATATGGTGAATTTACCATAACACAAGGTTAATGGATTAATAGATGACAATGAGGTTATTGATGTTTTAGCTAGTTTAAAATTTGGAAGTTATGGAAGCTTGATGGTAAATCAACTTTTCTTAATGGATACTAGATTACAAAGTCTTCGTCACATGGTCCCCTAGATTCATAAGGAAATGGAGTGAGTAGAAAGCTCTGAGGGTAAAGAAGGTTCTATATTGCTTGAAACAAGCACCTAGAGCCTCAAATGAAAGGATTGCCATTTTTCTTAATATTGTTGGTTTTCAAAAATGCCTACTTGAACATGGAGTTTATGTGAAAATTGTAAGATCAAATAAGATTCGTATGATTTGTCTATAGGTTGATGATATGTTAATTACTAGAAGCAGTACAACTAATATTGAATCCATTAAGCAAAGTTTAAAGATTGAGTTTGAAATGACAAACTTGGGAATTCTATCTTATTTCTTGGGATTAGAGTTTATCTATACTGAAAAAGGTGTCATTTTGCACCAGAAAAAATATATCTCAAAAGTATTGAAGATGTTTAACATATTGAAGTGTAACTATGTAGAAACTCCAGTTGAGGTGAATATGAAACTTGTAACAAGTGAAGATGAAGCTTTTGTCAATTGAACATTGTTTAGACAAATTGTTGGCAGTTTGAGATTTATTTATTAAGAACCCCATAAATTGTTTTCAGTGTTGGACTAATAAGCAAACTAATGAGTAATCCTAAGTAAGCACATTTGCTAACTGCTAATAAGATCATGAGGTATCTAAAAGGGACCTTAGAATATGGAATTATGTTTTCCTACCAAATGAAAGAAAATGACAGCTTAAGTTTGATTGCCTATTTAGATTTTAATTAGAGTGGAGATTTAACTTATAGAAGAAATACTATGAGACAAGTTTTCCTCTTGTCTAGATCTCTTATTTCCTAAAGCCCAAAGAAATGAATAGTGGCAACACTATCAACCTGTGAAGTTGAATATAATGTAGCTAGTTCATCTACATGTTAAGCATTATGGTTACACTATTTATTTAACGAGTTTAAAGTTTCTTTTACAATACTGTTGAATTATTTGTTCACAACAAATTTTCCATAAGATGGCTGAAAATCCAATATCTCATGGTAGAAGCAAGCACATAGACACCAAATTTTATTTCCTCAAAGATCAAGTAAGCAAGACAATGATCGCCTTGAAGCATTGCATGACATAGGTACAATTGGCATATATTATGACTCAAGCCTTGAAGAATGAAAGATTTAAGAAATTGAGAGAATCTTTAAAAGTTGTATGTTTTGTTTGTAAGGTTTTGAAACTAGGATGGGTGTTAGAATATGATTTAAAACAATTTGAATTGTTGTTTGTTGCTTTATATATTGTACATATAAATACTCTTTATACATCTTATAAATGGTAATATATACTCACTAAATCAAGAGCATTGTTTCTATAAGTTCAATATTTTATTTTCTTTCTTCCTTTGCTCCAATAAATGAAACTAGATAACTTTATTAACCATATGTTTTTGTACATAATACAAATATTTATACAAGTGTACTTATACCATCCTAGGTTTTTGACCGCAACTGATTTCATATCTTATAGCTATATTCATAAGCATTTCAATATTTAAAGCAATATAACATTACTTCATTCCTTGAATAAAAAGACTAACTAATGAATTAACATTTGAAAATTTTGCTTAAGTGGCAACCATGAGAGCAAGATCCATCAAGAGAATGTGAGGTTTTTGTTTTGTTGTTATTGTTCTTGCTTGAGCAAAACCATCTATCTCGAGCAAGAACGTTATCACTTAAGTGACAATTTGTCACTTGAATGACAAAACAACAATGATAAAGACCAAAATATTTGTCTCATTTTTGCTTTATGTAATAAAATAACATAGAAAAAGACCAAAATCTTTGTTTCATTTTCACTTGAGTGAGAATATCACATTTGAGAGGAAATATGCAATAATAGAGTCTTTATGCAGTAGATCAAAGCATTTATAAAACCTATAAAAAATATATCTTGAGAATTCAACATCCTTAACAAGTTCAAAATTCTCAAAATTCTACCATTTAGTCCTCAAATGTTATGCTCCAACCATTTCAGCTGAAATGACCATTCCAAGTTCACCATACCATTTAATTCAATTGAGTCTTCAATTCAATAAGTATCTCAAATTTATAAAAGTATATTTAATCATTTTAGCACATTTTAAAACACAAATAAAAGATATTTCTTATTTCAACATGCAACAATTTTTAGTAAAACCAAAAATTGTCATTCAACATTACAAAGACATTCACAAAAGGGTCATCAACTTCTTGATTTCATACATACATAACTCAATCATCCAATGTTATATTCAACTCAACTCTTAAACATAACTCAGTTATTATACTTCATCAATGATAGTTTCCCTTACTTAAAAGTAACTTGCACTTTAAGCAATACCAATGAAAACAATAAAAAAATAAGAGAAAAAGAAAGTTAGAGAGAGAAAGTGTTCTTTGAAAAGGAAAAGGGAGAAAGAAGAAGAAAAAAGAGAAAAATATAAGATTTCTAAATGAGCTAAAATTTAAGAATTGATTATGATGTAATTAAAATTTAATGTGTATCTTTATAAAACACTACAAGAAAATATGGATTTAGCATAAGCAAAAACTCAATACTAATAATAAGAAACCAATGTCAATTAGTCATTACAATTGGATTTGCATAGCAAAAAATTATGGACACTAATTCATTAACATCGAATTTTAAAAACTGACTCTAGGTAGTGTCGGCTAAGCTTAATAAAATCTATTTTTAATATTCGTTTAATTTATGTCAATTTGGCCATTGTTAACAAGAATAACTTAAAAAAAACTCGTACAATACCTCCATATTCAACAAATATAAATGAAAAAAAAAGAAAAAAAATTATAAGAATGAAAGAGATGGGTGTAGATGAATGTATATAAAAGAAATGAGGAGAAGATGTAGAGAATAATGTAGATGAAGGAGATGAGATAAGAAAATGTAGATGAAGCAAATGTGTGTGGACGAAGGAGATCAATATGGGTGAAAGATATAGAAAATTTATAAATATGGATGAAGAACATGAGTGTGAAGTGAGAATAGTGAGCAAAGAGATTTGTCATTTTTAAATATGGGTCATTAGATTAAAATTAGTATACGATTTATATTCTATACCAGTAGGGCCTAAGAATATTCGATAGCCCAAGACAAATGAATTTTTCTTGCAAATGGGCAAGGATACCTCAACTTACTATGCCCCAACTCTAAGGGGCTGATGTACATATCTAGGTCGAAGACACTTCGGCCTACAATGACATATCCACCAAGATTCACAATTAGCACGTCTCAACTCTAGGGGGCTAGTGTATATGTATAAGTCGAGAACACCTCGGTCCATAGAGGGACGAGGACACATCGACATATACTAAGATACTAGTATACCATTGCTACGGTATAGATCCACATAGGCCAAAGGACAAATTGCATAAGAATTAAGGATAAGTAAACACATTAAGAAACCCTAAAACAAGATAATCCTACGAAGCCTATGCCTAACAAGCTGGGCCCATCTAGGTATTATAAATAGTTGTTTTTCACGAGGTAGGTCAGTGTTATCATTTATTGCAATCATGTTGTCTCATTGTCAATAACTAACTTGAGCGTCAGAGTGCCTTTGCAGGTTCTCCCACTGAGGTCATATCACCCTCATCGAAAGAGGACATCCCGACCTTTAGTAGCGAAGAAGACTTATTATCTGAAAAGTGGAGAGAAGAATGGACACTAGAGCTACCTGATATGTCTCAGACTAAACTGAAAACTATTGTACCTTTGGATATATCTTGATCCAATAGGAACATATTCATTCTCATCAACACACATGGATTGATAATCTATAACTTAACGTTGGCTATGTTATCACTAACTTAAATAAATAAAATACTAAAAACAAATAAAAATAGCGTCCACTAAGTTAACATTAACCTTATTTATTTTTAATATTCAATTTAGTTATCATCTATATGACTAATTTTATTTATTTATAATATTTCGTTTTGTTAACAAGTAAACCTAATAACATTTACTAACATTGTAAAGTAACTAACGCTAATTAAATTCATGTTTTTAATAGAAATAAAGAAATAAAAATAAATTTAAAGAAATATATTGTGTTCATTTTAGTTCATGTATAAATGAAAGAAAAATCTATTTTCCATCGTTTAATACTTATATATAGTGAAGGAAATGACCATAAAGTTAGTCAAAATATCTTATTGGTAACAAAATATCTTATTATGAACCCAATTAAGTGTTCCGTGGAGGAATGGGAAGGGAAGCAATGAATTGTCGATTTATTTAACATCTCATTAACAAAAAACTATATGCAAATTAGGGATTGTCACACTTTGTTCCAGAAATATACAGATTTTCAATAATTGCAAGACCTTAAGGGAACCAATACTGTACTATTTTTTAATAATGATTCAAAAGAACTTGTAGCATGTCTCACAAAAGAAGAGATAAAGGCATAAAGAAAAGTATAACATAGAATCAAAATTTACTTTTATACTTGTGTAATGCAGAATTTTGGTCCTACAAATATAAGTGTGGTGACACCCGTTCATAAAATAAAAAAAAAAACTCTGAAATGTTAAGTACTTTTTTAAATCAAAACATTTATTATTATTGTAATTTTCACACATTTGTTTCTTAATTTTTTTTATCATTTATATATTTATTTCATTTCTATGATCTTTTTAATTGAAAATGCCACATGTATTATACATCATTATGCTCTGATTTTTTTATTATTTTAAATTAATGTAACAAAATGAAGAAAGAAATACATTCTTTTTAAAAAATGTACAAATATATTAATCAGACCAAATACACAAGGATAACTTGAAAAGGGTAAACAAAGCTCCATTTAAACCAGCACAACTAATAATATTTCTTATCTTTAAATAAAGAATAGTAATTCTTATTTAGAATCAAGTCAATGAAAAGATTCTTTGGAAAATAAAGACTTTTTCTTTTTTAAATTTAATGGTTGTGTATCTAAAAAGCATTACACTTTTAATTAATTACAAACTATTCTCGATATATATTTTAGGTGTTATGAGTTTCTCCAAAACACCATAGGTAAGAACTTGTGGTGTTGTAACTTTACCACTATTACAAGAAATACTTGTATTTAGCTTCCAAAAAATAGTGTGGACCTAAAGGGATGTTATTAGAGTTGGCTAAGTCGACTCTAAATAAAATATGAAAAATAGAGTAAGTCGACTCTAAGCATGGGTTTATTTGAGTGGATGAGTTTGAGGAAAAGGGAGTGAATGAGTTTGAGTGAATTTGAAAGTAAATTTTGTGTTATTTTTTAAGAGAATTAGAAATGATAGTGAGTGAATTTGAAAGTAAATTTTAAGAAAGTTTGTGAGTTATTTGATTGATGGTATAAATTAAAAAAGATGTTTTAATAAAAGTAATAGATAGATTACCATAATGCCTTTTATATCATAAGTAGTATAAAAATTGATATTTGTATGAGTTAAATTTATTTTGTTAAATTTTTTAACTACTAAAATTGAAAAAAAAAATATATAAAAATTAATAACACTCCAGCACAATGGGGGATCAGATCTGTAGAGAATGGGATCAAATCCTCTCAAATCTGCTTGTAATACGCGGGATTGAAAAAGTAGTGCATTCCGTAAATCATCGCTTTCACTCGCTCTCCAATTAACTCAAACAAACATAATTTTCACCTCGTAATACATCTTAGCATTTCCTTTCAAACAGTAAATTACCTCAAGCGAACACAACATAAATGCACATAAAAAAATAATAAAATAATAAAATTTAATTTTACGTCAGTCCAAATATTAAATTAATAATATTAAATAAATACAAAAAAATGTGGCATGGGCTTGACCTACGCTAAAAAATATCTTTTATTGATATAATTGTCGATGGAATCAAGGCTAAGTAGAATAGGTAAAAATACATAAAAAATGCTAATGGGAGCGTTCATCTACCCGACATTAATTAAGATATATTAAAAAAAACATTAATGGTAAGGTTTAACTGACACAAATGAAATACTTTTTTATCGTAAGAATGGTTTAACTTTATCAATCTTCATCTCAAATTATTATTTTTATTATGATGATTATTATTACTATTATTTTATGTATTAATTCTAAACATGTCAAACCTTGCAAATTTTGAATTTGTGACCCTTGATAATACAAGGAAAAATTACTTATATTGGATTTTAAATGTTGAAATACATTTAGATGTAATGGGCCTTGGTGATACCATTAAAGAAAGAAATAAAGCATCTAAGCAACTAATTTGCTTTTGCGACAACAATATTGTGAAAAAAGATTTCACAAATATTATGAATTTATTTCATGTCTTTATATGAATGAACAAAGCAATAAAGCTTTTGATGAAAAATCATGAGATCTACCGAACTGGTTCTGCTCCATTCCTAGAAGTGAATGCAACAATAAATATTATGAATTTATTTCATGCCTTTGTATGGCTGAACAATGAGCTTTTGATAAAAAATCACGAAACATGTCTAATTGTCTGATTGGTTATGCTCCATTCCTAAAAGTGAATGCAGCAATAAATATATGAATTTATTTCATGCCTTTGTGTGGCTGAACAAAGGAATGAGCATTTGATAGAAAATCATGAAACCTATCTAGTTGGTTCTGCTCCATTTCCAGAAGTGAATGCAATAACATTTGATTTATATTTTCATGATCGTGATATTGATTATGGAAATTTCAATATAAAGGAAATTTCAAAGACATATTTTGTCAACAGAAGTGGCACAATAATGTGAAAAAGGAAAAAGAAAAATGTGAAAATATTGGCAAATAAGATGAAAGTATATATTATCATTATGATGATAAAGGCCATTTAAGTTGTACTTTTCGTACACCAAAGCATCTTACAAATAATGAGAAGAACATAGAAACACACTTTGCTTATGAAGATGGTGATTCTAATTATGGTTATATGGATGCTACTCCTCTTGATATTATTATTTTCTTTGCTAAACCAAATGGAAGCATTGATCACCTCATTGGTTATGAAAGTGTTAAAAAAAGGATTTTCTCATATTGATATTTATGTTTGTATGAAGAATGAATGTTGACACTAGCACGAATGATGAAAATATATGTCTTATTGATAGTGTAACAACACATACAATTTTCAAGAGTAATAATTGATGCATCAACTAGATGGTCACGTATTTTTTTACTATCAACTCGCTGTCAAGTATTTGTAAAGTTATTAGTATAGTTAAGGCCTCACCTCCCAGATTATCCGATTAAGAAAATTTGTTTTGATAATACTAGTGAAATCACATCTCATGCTTTTCATGAGTATAGTATATCAATTGGAATTGAAGTTGAGCATCCAATAGCACATGTTCATACTCAAAATAGACTTGCGAAATCATTACTCACTTCTCATTCTTTGCAGCAGCTTATTTGAATACCGGTGTAAAGGCAGCTCCCGAAATAGGAAAACGTCTAAAATTGGTTCCAAGATCATTACTTATGAGAGCTAATCTTCCAATGGATACTTGGGGATATGCAATTTTGCATGTTGCATTATTGATTCACATCAAACTAACAAGTTATCATAAATACTCTATTGTGCAATTGGTTTTTGGTTAATGACCTAATATTCTCATTTAAGAACTTTTTTGGTGTGGTGTATATCTTTTACCCACCAAAAAGGACTATGGTGGGTCCTTAGAGAGAATTGAGAATGTATGTTGGATATGATTATCCCTCAATAATGAAATATCTTGAACTAACAATTGGAAAAAGGTATTGGTTGGAATGAATTATCATTCTCTCATTTTGATTCTCGTACAAAAGAATGTGAACTAGAAGTTCAAAGGATAATTCATTTACAAAATTAGTCAATCAATTACCTTATGTTTTACGGATAGAAAAAAGGTAATTTATACCAATTGCTAATGCTCCGAAGATATTTGATATTAATTCATAACACGCCTGAAGCGTGGTAGGCCTGTTAGTTCCAAAGACATGTTTGAAGCATGGTAGGCCTATTGGTTTCAAAGATAAAAACTCTTGAATGAGAAAGGGAGCTAAAATGCAAGATGACCTAATCAAAAAGGTGAAAATCTCAAAAGATTCATTTGACGTAATTAATAATTCGGTTCTAGAAGAACCTCAGGTACCTAAAATTGTTGAAAATGTTGAAATCTCAATAATTATGTCATGAATCATATAATTTGGAACCAAAATGAAGTCAACATTGACGAAACTTTTAGATATAATATAGTGATGAATGTTATGAATAAAATGAGGATCAATAACTAATGATCATTGAAGATTGCCAACAAAGAAATGATTGACCAAAATGAAAATATGCAAAGAATCATAATTAGATTTGCTTGCTAAACGAAATGTTTTTGGACTTATAGTTCGTACACTTAAAGGTGTGAAACTCATTGGGTACATATAGATTTTTGCACAAAAACACATTAAGAATGATGAAATTGTTAGATACAAAGCACAATTGGTTGCTCAAGGTTTTTCACAAAAACCTGATATTGATTTGTGAAAAGACATATTCAATGGTATTGGATGCAACATTAAAATATTTGATTATCCTAGTTTCACAACAAGGTTTGCATTTACATCTAATGTATGATGTTACAACTTATTTGTATGATTCTCTAGAGAATGATATTTATATGAAAATTCCTGAAGGATTTAATTTGCCTAACAAAGCAAATTCTAAAGAGGATTATTCAATAAAATTGAATAAGTCTCTTTATGGATTGAAACAATCAGGACGTATGTAGTATAACCTTCTTAGTGAGTACTTGTTAAAGGAAGGGTATAAAAATGACCATATTTGTCCATGTATTTATATGAAAAGATTCGAAAATGAATTTGCCATAATTTCTGTTTATGTAGATGACATAAACATCGTTGGAACTCCTAATGAACTCACAAATGTAATTGATTATTTAAAGAAATAATTTGAGATGAAGGATCTTGGAAGGACAAAATTTTGTTTGGGAGTACAAATTGAGTATTTAAACAAAGGTATTTTTGTACATCAAGAAACTTACGTAATGAAAGTTCTTAAAAGGTTCTATATGGACAAATCATGTTCATTATGCACTCCAATGATAGTGAGGTCGTTAAAGGTTGATAAAGACCCTTTTTAGACCTCAAGAAGAAAGATGAAGAACTTATTGGTAGTTAGACCTATAAGAGCACTAATGTATCTTGCTAGTTATACTCAACCTAATACAACATTTGTTGTAAATTTGTGACATTCGATTAGAGTAAAACATATACTTTGTTACCTTAAGGGTACTATGAATATGAGCTTATTTTACCCAAATGATTCAAAATCAGATCTAATGGGTTATGCAGATGCAAGTTATTTATCAGATCCTCATAATGGCCGATCATAAATAGGATATTTTTTCACAGGGGTGGCATAGCAATTTCATGGCAATCTGTGAAACAAACAATAATAGCAACATCATCAAATCATGCGAAAATTTTAGCATTACATGAGACAAGTCGTGAATGCGTTTGGTTAAGGTCTATAATTCAACATGTGCGACAAACTTGTGGTTTATCCTAAAAAAAATGAAATCAACAACCATATATGAACAATAGTGCACGCATTACTCAATTGAAGGAAAGATATATTAAAGGAGACAGAACAAAAAATATTCTTCCAAAATTCTTTTTCACTCATAATGTTCAAAGAAATGGTGATGTAGAGATCCAAAAGGTTCGCTCATGTGAAAATCTAACAGATTTATTTACGAAGTCTTTGCCAAGGAGAACTTTTGAGCAATTAGTTCACAAAATTGGACTCCGTCATTTCAATGATGGAAGTTTAATTGAAGAGGAGAAATAGAAGATGTAAAGAACAATATTATATAGAATTATGTACTTTTTTTCCTTCACTAGGTTTTTATCCCAAAAGGTTTTTCCTAGTAAGGTTTTAGCAAAGCACATTCTTTTATCAATGGACACCCAAGGGGAAGTTTTATGAATTAATGGTCGTCCATTGATTTGATATAATTACTCATATGATTGATATGATTGATACTCATATGACTCATTACTCTTTATGTAATATTTTGTATTAACTATTTGATTTATATCCTTTTTGGGTTACCAGGTTGTATCTATAAATAAGATTCTTCCTATCAGTAATAAGACACACTAAAACGTTGCTCCCTATTCTCTCATTCTATATTCTTCCTTATATTCTCTATTCTTCTCTCTGTTATTAGCTTTATTTTATAACAAAATGAAATGTTTTTGAAAAAGTTTTCGAAGTCAAATTTTCCCTTTTCTTGACACTTATTTACCCCAATTTTTATAAAAGGTTAAAGTACTCTATTGGTTCACGTTTTTGTTCCGAAAAAACAAAAAAATTCAAAAAAAATGAGGAGTTGCCACGTGATACATCCTTAACACCGTTAACACCATACTAACGGAATGGACCTAATTATTACACATTTTCAAAAATATGGACCTAATTGAGACTAAAAAAATCTTAGGACCTATTTGAAATTTTAGAACAAAAAGGTGGACCAATGGAGTATATTAACCTTTATAAAATGATGATATGAGGATGTGTTGAGAAGGTAGCAACTGGTGTCAGCTTCATTAATACATTTTTCTCTTCCCTTAGTCACTTAGGTCTCATATCTTTCACCTTACTAGAGAGATATTAAGTTATAAGAAAACTATTTTTTTCCTCTATGATTCCTCAATTATTTCAGGAATGCTTACGCATCCCACTTCAAGTACTCTGGCAAGATGGAGCTTGCTGAGTGGTATTATGTTAGAGTTGCCTCAAAGGCAAGAAAGATCTATTTGACAGGTGGCTTCGGTAGTGTTCGTTAATATGACAAAAAGAGAGGGAGAGGTGGTGGAATGGAGAAGGTTTTGATAGTGATGGAGAAGAAGGGGTGGAGCGAGGATATGAAGGTGTTGAAGTGGTTGATGAAGAATTTAGTAGGGAAGTCAAGGCGATGGGAAGTGATAGTGGTGGTGTTCTATGGAAGACATGGTGCAAGAAGGTTGTTGCATGGTTCTTGGGAGATCTAGAGCAACTTGCATGAGAAGATTTATTGAATTGAAAATAGGGTTTTCAAGAGGAAAACTTGCAACTAAGTGAAGACTTTTCTTCCAAGGATCCTTTTTTTTTGCTATGATTTATGTTTTTTTTTTTTGCTTTTATGCCATTCTTTTCTCCTTTCTCTGAGTACACTACAATAAAATGTTTCATTAACAACCAATTTCAATGACCAAAAGTTGTTAGTCACTATAGTGATCAATTTCAATATCAATTTACTAAATAAAAATTATTAGTTACTAAAATAGTCACTATTATGAATAAAAAAGTATAATTGGTCTCTAAATTGGTTTCTAAAATTTAGCCAACAAGGTTTTAGGTACCAAAGGAAATTAGTCACTAAACATTAGCTACCAAGGTTTTTGCTATCAAAGAAATTAGTTTCTAAATTAGTCTCTAACTAATTAGTAGGGGTGGGCATGGATTGTTAATGATCCAATCCACATCCATTTTAGATCCAAATAATTGGATTAGATTTTTTTAGATTCATCAAAACTAGTTTGGATTTTTTTAAAATCCATATCCAAATATTTAGATCAAGATTTAAATCTAGTCCAAATATTTGGGTCAAGTTCAAAATCCAGAATCCATTTTTTATAAAAGAAATTTAAATTGAATTTTCTAAAACTTGTATCCTTAAGGCCAACACAACTCAGTTTGTCTGGGTCGTCGATGCAAGACCCGTGGAATTTAATTAAATAATTAATTAATTAATTAATAAATGCGGGTAGTGGAAACCTTTATGGGATTTAATATTGATTGATATGATGTGGAAAAGTACTAGTTCAAGTGGTTGAGACTACTTAATTGTGTGAGAGGATTTGGGTTCAAGTCCTATAAAACCATCATGAGACAACTAATGAATGGTAATTAACATAAGATTAATGCTACTTTTCATTTTGCCTCATTAAACCCACATTAAGACACCAATTAGAAGCCAATTAAGAGAAAAGGAGAGAGGTTTTGTGGCTGGTTTTACTGGATTGGTTGAGGGAGACGAAAATCAGAGTGTGTTGAGTGAATCATTAAGGATGATTTGAGGAGAACTAAGGGATTTAGGTTAAGGGAGTTTTACACGTTCTAATTTATGTTAAGTCTAAATCGCATATATATATATATATATATATATATATATATATATATATATATATATATATTGAAATATATGAATGTCCTCTGTTTCTGCTTGAATTGTTGCATTTCTAGAAAATTTCGAGAAACCGCCTGGCGGGCTATGCATAGCTGCTAGGCGGCTCATCATGTTTTGGTATTTCTGGGTTCCTGGGGAAGGAACCGCCTGGCGGCTAGGAATTTGATATTTTCTGTGATCTGGGTTGTTTTTGTTCGGAGGTAAAACTAAGTTTAATTGTTAAAGGATATTTTAATGTCAAATGGCAATTAATTTCATGTCATAGGGCGCATAATTGAATGGAACAGTGGAAGGATGCTCTTATGGTTGGAAATTTGGGGTTTGTGGTTTAAGGAAAGTTCGTGGGGTTAATTGTACTGGAAAATGTCAATAGTGTAAGTGGAATGTGAATCTCTATGATGATGAATGATTTCGAGTGAGAATTGGATGAAAATTACAAAGACGTGAGGTTGGGAGTTGTTGGGGATTTCGAGGGTGCTGGAAAATTTTGGGAAATTCCTAGAAGGCTATACATCGCCTGGCGGTACGTAATGAGCCGCCAGGCACTAGCGCAAAGGAGGTGCATAGGAGGAACTGGGTCCGTGGAAACTAAGTTAATACTAAGTTAATACTAAGTTATTATTAAGAAACATGGTTGATCAGAGACATAGGGTGATTGGTGTGTGGATTACACTAGGGAGAATTGGAATGGTTTAATGATGTTGAAGGAAATTAATTATAATTAGATTGTGGTAGAGGTTTGGGATATCGCCATAGTTGGTATAGGTTTCTGTAACATAATTAGCCAAGTGGAGGATAATCTTAAAGTATATTGAACAAATGGCTAATTAGGTGAACATAGAACATGTTTAATATTAAAGAAGGAAAAATAGTATGGTGCTGTTTTGGATGAATTACTTAGAGTTCTATTATTAATTGATAAGTGTAATTGCTTTGGGTTGAGGCAGTAATGAGAAATGGTAGTAAGTTCAGGTAGTTTTGTGTCTTTGGCCTAAGGTGGAGTAACTTGGTTGTTATTTAGTTAACTTGGAAAAGTATGCAAGATCTAGAGAGTGAATCTGGCATTGAGTTAATTGTGATATTAAGGTATAAGAAAAGCAAGTTCGGAAATCTAAATTGAAACCAGAAGGATTGGTAACCAGGTAATGAACTTGGAAGAAGCAAGGAGGATTGAAGCCAATCATGAAAGACCTAAACCAGTACAACTCGAGATACTGGTATAGCGCCCAACGGTAGGATCTGGACTGCCAGGTGATAACGAGGGTAATCGTGGGCTCCTGGAACGCGTGCACCTGGCGTCGAGAAAGGGTCCGCTAGGCGATGTCTACAAGTAATGATGGTTCTGAGGCGCTACGCGCCTGGCAGTAAGCATCCCCCCACCGGGCGATATGGAAGCGGCAGCGCCTAGCGGCACGTGTCCCCCGCTAGGCGATTTTGCTACAACAACCTTTGGGTGCTGGTTCTGCATGCGTGATCTACAAGGCTTTTAGGATACTTTAAAGGTCAACTTGTTGGTGTTCCTTGAGTTGAGCTCAGAACGTATCCCTTGAGTTGAGCTCGAGTTGGCGAGTGTTGTCGATATGAGTGTGCTGGTTGTGGCCAGTACAGATGGGTCTAGATAGATTGTCCTCCTCAGTAGTTAACTGACGAGTTTGGTAGTCTTGGGACATTGTGACTATGTCGTATTTGGGAACTCCACCTGGCGTTACGGTGTGTGATCCGTAGCATGGTTTCCCGCACGTGTTCTATCGGTTATGACCAATAGGTATGGCAGCAAGACACCTTGAAGTACTCACTAGAAGATGTAGAACACGAGTAACATGGTTGTGGCCATGCGATATGGAATCAAAAGGGGGGAATTCCTATGGTGTGATTGTATGATATATATATATATA
>Ga0214545_1001360_pt1 | contig 45324 bp, 26 predicted proteins | sample CNSS4metaG_FD_160064 | JGI IMG/M metagenome (GOLD analysis project Ga0214545, IMG submission 160064) | Root nodule microbial communities from cowpea collected in UCLA plant growth center, Los Angeles, California, USA - CNSS4 | ecosystem: Host-associated > Plants > Roots > Nodule | place: USA... | reverse complement strand
GAGATGAACAAAAACACAAGCAAGAAAGGGAGAGTGGCATTAAAAAGAAAGAGGGCATCTCCAAGACTAGGGATGGAATCATTAAAGATGAAGAAAGTTCTCATCAACTCAAGTCAAGCTCCATCAATAAAGACTTCAAGAATTTGAAGTCAAATTCTCTCGAACAAGGGGAGAATGATAAAGGATTGATCCCCATCAAGAATGATGGCCCATGACACATGCTTAGAAGAAAAGGAGTTCCTTGATCTCTTCCTTTGCTTTTATTTTCTTTAGTTTAAAACTCCATTATGTTGGCTTGGTTGACTTTTTAAGTTGACTTATTGACCTTGACTTTGGGTTGACTTGTTAACTCAAAGCATTAACTTAACCTAAATCCAACATGTTAATTCAAAATTAACTTGTTTTGTTGGTTCATTAAGAGCTAGGACAAGGAAGGACAAGTGGCCCATTTAGATGACTTTTGGAGAGCACATGTGGAGGAAAGAGAAGGAGCAAAGCTTTCTAGAAACATCTAGAAAGGATGACCACATGCCTTGGCCTCCAAGAAGTCTAGAAACATCTAGAAGGAGCATCCACCTTGCCTTGGCCAAAAAGGCTTCTAGAATGTGTCCATGTGCTCCTTTGGTGACCTACTTTCTAGACTCTAGGTTTTGTTATTTGCATTGTAATCCTTTTTAGCTTATTTGTTTTTGCTAAGAAACCCCCAGACACTTCTATTTAAGGGAACCTCTAACACTTGTACAAAGGTTGAACATTTTGGAGAAATTAAACACCTTTGTGTATCAACCGTTGTGAGAGTCTTCCTCCTTAGGGAGTGGAGTTCTTTTAAGCCTTATCTTGAATCTTGATTCAAGTGGCAGTACACATCCACTTATCATCAAGGTTGTCATGACTTCTTCTAGCCTAGCCTTGTAGTGACTTGCTTCTCACATTGTTATCATTCCTTTCCTTTTTCATTTTATGTTTTCTTCTTCCTTTGTGTGTGTGACTTGGGTTTTACTCTTTTTATGTGTTGTCAACTCTTATTTGTTTTGAATCAATCCATTCTTCTCTTCTCTAGAACCTTGGAAAAGAACCTTCATATCTAGATAGCTTTCTATCTTAATGTCCAGTGGAGATTTCCTTGGTTTTCTTAATCAATCATCACCATATTCAATAATCTTCTAAAAGGAAGAAGATAATCCTATATCAGCAAGGGGTATTTTAAAGCCAGTCAAAATACTATTTTGATTTGTTGAAAAAGTTCAAAATGGAGAATTACAAAGAAGTTTTCACTCCAGTTGCCAAAAACTATCTTATGGATGCAGATGAGGCTAGGCAGCAAGTTGACTCAACCAAGTATAGAGGGTTGACTCTTTCTTTGCTTTACCTGACAACAAGTGGGCCAAATATTCAGTTTAATGTATGTTTGTGTTCAAGATTTCAATCCAATCCAAAGGAGTCACATTATAAAGCTGCAAAAAGGATTCTCAAGTATCTGAAAGGGACACTTAATGTTGGATTATGGTATCCAAGTGGTTCTAAGATAACTCTTAGTAGTTTTTCATATTCTAACTATGTAAGGTGCAAGCTTAATACCATAGAATAGCAAAAAGCAAACTCATGTGACACTCTCCATTGTTGAAGCTTAATACATAGCATTTGGTCATGGTTATGCTCAAATCATATGGCTAAAGCATAAACTCATGGACTATGGTGTCAAATTAGAAAAGGTACCCTTGTATTGTGATAATACTAGTGCAATCAACCCAACTAAGAATCACAATACTCTAAAACCAAACATATTAAAATCATGCATCATTTCATTGGAGATCATGTTCAAAAAGGTGATTGTGAAATTAAGTTTCTCAAAACTGAAAAACCAACTAGTTGATTTGTTCACCAAACCACTTGTACGTGATAAATTTAACAAGCTTAAAACTGCATTAGGTGTTCTGGATATGAAGAATGTGATTTGACATTTGTCTGGCTTGTTAATTTTTTTGAATCATGTGTTTATTGCATTTAAAGAGTTACAAAACAACACATCGATTTCACTTAAACTGTCAAAATATGCAAAATGTGTGATTTGACATTGTTTTAACCTATTAATTTTCATAAAATAACACATATCACTTAAATTAACACTACATGAATCATATGTGTTCAGAAAATTTTTAGTCTATTGATTTTATCAAAACAACACATAGATTTCACTTAAAATTGTCACTACACTCAGTTTGTGTGACCTGGAACATTTTAATCGACTAACTCTATATTTTTATGTGTTGATTTCACTTATATTGATCTACAACTGCATGAATTAAACTGAATTGATTGACCCAGTCAAACAACTCATCACGTGACACTGTGTGGACTATGGTAGCAGTAGATAACAATTATTGCATCAGCTAAAACTGCCTTTTCATACTGCATTGACCATAAAGCATTTTATTACATGATTCCCAATGTTCATGCATGTATTGTGATCTGAATTGAGTAGATAGAACATAAAATTCCTGGGAAACATCATGTTTTATGATCATACACAGATTACAGTGCATTTAATTGGCTCTGATTGCTTATGCTGCATTGAATACAAAATATTTGTGCAAATTAATTAACTGATTATAATATTCAACATGTTGATTCTATAAATAATTGCATTTGCATTCATATATGCTAGTAAGAGCCTAACCCAGATACAAGATGCCTCATAGACAAAGAAATGAGCCATCTAATGAGGAGATTTCCACTCCACCCACTTCATCCTATCCTATTGTCGTTAATCATGGAAGACTTGAAGCATGGTTTGAAGTCCGTGAAGATAGGATTCAAACCTTCCTAATTGAGAGCACTTGAAAGTAGATCATCATCCCTAAGGTGTTGCGTTTCTCATGGCTAAGGGCTGAAAACTTTGAAGCCTTGCAACAACACCTTAAGTCACAAAAGCTTAAGACATTCCTTGAGCTTTTAGGCAAAATCTATCCGAATTTGATGAAGGTGTTCTTTGCCAATCTCAAGTTCAACAATGGCATACTAAAATCAAGCGTGAAAGGAGTTTAGATGGAGATCATAAGGCAAACATGGAAGATGTGGTTGGCCTTAGACAACGAGTTGTGCAAGTTTGCAAAGGTGAAACCACATATGTTGATGAATTCAACAAGGTCCAATATTTCAACCAATGTGTGTGCAATCTAGGGGAACAAACTCACAACTCCCATGTGGGAAGGTTTCGTGTTGAAGAAAGATTGTTAGCCATGATGGTGACCAAGATCATTATGCCTAGGGGTAGCAACCAATCAAATTTGAATGAAAGATACTTGGTCGTGATGTATTGTGTTCAGAATGATGTTGTTATTGATTGGACCTACACCATTCGTGACCACATGATGAAGGCAAAGAGGCTCACTAATTTCAAGTTGCCCTATGTTGTGCTTATCTCCAATTTCATTGAGTACTTTGAAGCAGATGTGGAAGGAGAACTTGAGGAATCCACTACCTTGTTGAATCACATTTCTACACTCAACATACACAAGATGGGATTCACCAAACTAGGCAACACATGGCTTGTAGAGAATAAAGTTGTAGCAAATGTTAAAGTTGGTGCCAATGATCATGAGGTTGGACCAAGTGGAGCAAATGAAGATGAAGATGATGCCTTTAATCTGCAACCTATGGCCATTGAGATTTATCATCCTCTTGAGGATACTGGTCTTTCATATTCACAATTTGAATGGATGGTTCTCAATCAACTTCAAGAGCTGAATGTGTCATAAAATTCTCATCATCCCTACTACACAACAAGGTTTCAAGACTTGGATGATCAGATCCACAATGTCTATGACCTCCTCTCCAATGTCTACAATAAATACATATGGCAAAGCTATATAAGCTGGTTTTCAGAGAGATGAGGTACAAATTGAAATTTTTGAGTACGAAAAACATTCCTACGTATTTGGAAAACTCTATCTCTCTGAATCACACAGTTGCAGTTGTAGATTGAAGATCTTGGTTGATCTTGGAAGCATTTTGGCTTGGTTGAAGCTTGAAGAACATGTGTTTGGTTGGCTAAGGAGAGCCTCATCAGGTTTTGTTGTTCTTGTGATTCTGTATTATTCCTGGTGTGATTCTAGGTCAGTAAGTGGGACTCTTACAATGTTTGGGATAATATTCTTATGGAATTCAAGAATCTTTGTGTTTTTGCTTTAATAAAAAGTGTAATCTTAGAGGGATTGTGTAAAATTTTTGATTTAGTGCATGATCATTCTCAGGTTGTCTTGATAAACTAGATATAGCTCAGTTATTGAGTGAAGCAGTATAAAATTATTTGTGTGATCTTCTTTTCCTTATCTTGTTTATCATCTAAATCTCAAGAAAATCATTTAAATTAATCTTTGTTAAGTGTGCATGTGTTTTTACGTTATCTGGTAGTGTAACTAAGTTGGATATATTGATTGGAACGTATCTTGATTGAGAAAACATGTTGTTTTAGTGAGCTTCATGCATTTCACATTTCTACATAATTTCCCATAATATATGTCGATTGATTTCATATTTTAATTTGTTGAATCATATTGTATGAATAGATTAACCTGCTATCTTTTATTTTAATCAGTTGAAAGAGTATTGTCCTACAACATTTGTTTTCTGATTTCGTGGTCAGTTTGATTCAACAGATGGGGATTTTAAGTTTTCAAAAAGTTTTATAAAGTCAATCCAACCATTTCAATACTTACAATTGGTATCGTGAGCAAGGTTCTTGAAAGTTATAAAAGTTTGATCGTAAAACTGTTTTGAAATGGTTGAAAACAAGCTTCCTTTTGCAGAAGGTGCTTCTATACCTAGGTCACCTATGTTTAGTGCTATTAACTATCAGTTTTGGAAAATTAGAACGAAAATTTTCATTGAATCAATTGACCAAGGTATTTGGGATGCAATTGTGAATCTACCTTACACTCCTAAACATGATGTTGATAATAAGCAGGTTACTCATGAAGGAACAATTGATGTGAAGAGAGTAAGGGAGCATGCCTTGATCCAAGAACATGAGTTGTTCAAGATGCAACAAGGAGAATCAATGGCTCAAGTGCAAAAGAGATTCACACATATTGCCAACCATCTTATAGGCTTGGGAAAGGAGTTTGAAAAAGAAGAGCTAAACATCAAAGTACTAAAGTGTCTTGATAAGAGTTGGCAACCTAAGGTCATGACTATCTTGAAATTAGGGGATCATTCCACTATGATCATAGATGCATTGTTTGGTAAGCTAAGGAAACATGAAATTGAGATGCAAAGGGTAAATGAGCAAGAGTCGAGTGAGAAAAATGTGAAGACTATAGCCTTGAAGAGTTACACCAAAAAGAGTGATGAACCCAATGTGGAAGTGGTTGAATCCAATGACAATGAGAACTTGAATGTAATAGTTAAAAGGTTTGGAAAGTAACCAATGTGAATACCTAGAGACCAAAACACCACTGCCAACAACTTATTGAAACTAACCAATCTTAATAAGAAATTAAAGCTTCACAGAATCATGAAGTAAATGCTTGATCGCCCGACCATCACAAGCGTCAAGATTGAAGGCAAGATATAAAGTTGCATCTTCAAAAACTACAAGAAGTGGGGTGATAAGTCCCTTATCTTTATATTTTTTTCAACTATTGTACTATTTTGGGTAGGTTTAACTTGCTAACTAAGAGTTTTTAGCTTAGATTTAGTTTATTTGATATTTTAGTCTAGTTTTGTAAAATTAGCTTAATTAGGTTTTTTTAGTGTAATTTTAGTGTAAGTTTTGGAATTACTCTTAGAATAGTCTAGTGATACATAATTTAGCTTAGATGATAGAATCCTAGATAGAAGTAGAGAAACTTGTGGAAGGAGGAGAACAACATCTTTCGGGACTACTTGGTTCCATTAAAAACAAAATTAAAATAAATAACAATTATTTTAATTTTTAACGTAAACTAAACTATGAAATAATTAAACTTAATCCGAACAAATTTTATAAATAGATAATTAAAAAATTAGTACTATCCTCGCTGATCTTTAAACTTGATGAATAGTTATTTTTTACCTATTTGAATTGACTAATTTACATTTAATATCAAATATTCAGTTTTTACACTTTTGTTAGGAACTGAGTTTGAAAATCTTGATCCCAGCAGTCAAATTGATGTTGAAAGACCTTTATTATATGGATTTTAATTATGATATAATTATATATTAAAAATATTAATTTATAAAAAATATGAATTAGAAAGAATTTAGTTATAATTTAAGTTAATTTTTTTCCTTTCCTATTGAGAAAGAATTAGAAAGATAAAAATTAAAGTCATTCGATTATTATAATTATTTAGTTATACTTATTTATATATATCTAAATATAATTATTATACAAACAATATTTGTTGAGACATACTAGGGATGGCAACGGGGCGGCGGGGATATCCCATAACCATCCCCGAAAAAAAAATTCATTCTCATCCCCATACCCAAACTCAACGGGTATCAAACTTTTGTCCCATCCCCATCCCTACCGGGTAACAGGTATAATCTCGTACCCATACCCGTACCCGCATTCTAATTACTTCAATATTAATTTTTATATAAAAAAAATTACAACAAAGAAAACATAATATTATCAAATATTCAATATTAGGAGGATGATTGTTTCTCCCATATAAAATACTTTAAAATAAATTATAATTGTTTACATTTTAGATTAGAATATCAAATTCAAATAAAATTTGATGAGAACCAAAACATTTATTAAATTTGCAAACTACAAACATTAATGAAACTTAGTTGATAAAATTAAAAAATATTTTGAAAAAATATAAAAGGAAAATAAATATTCAAATTAAAATATATTTTAAATGTTTGTTTACTTCATTTTTTTTTAAATTCTAATGAATCTCTTTTCTATACACTAATAAAAGTTATAATACATCACTTGATCAAAATGACACAAAAAAGAAATAATAAACATATTAATAAAATTTTGACATAGATTTTGTATCTTTTGAACTTCAATATATGTTGGATAGTGACAAAAAATTATTCATAGAAATTACATTAAATTTTTATATTGTAGTAAATAAAAGTTATTCATACAATTAAAGTGAAAAAATTACAGTGTGATTAATAATGAGTTAGAAAATAAAAAATAATTAGATAGAATATATCAAAATATTATTCTACATGATGAAAATAAACAATAAATAAAAATATTAAAAAATTAACAAATGTGTGTCTTAGAAATAATTTGAGAGACTATTGAAAGAAATCATACGAAAGAAATCAAATGTATAATTAAGGGTATGATAAGATGAAAAATACCTTAGAAATCTAAGAAAACTTTTCAAATATCAACATATATACTCAATGGTTGAAAATAACGAAAATTATTTTAACGAAACAAAAGAGTTCTTCAAATTAAACAAAAATAAATAATAATAAGTAAATAATTTTTTTATATTACCTTAAATTGAGAGTATAAACATTGTCATGTAAAAGAAAAATATATAATAAATAAAAATATTAAAAAATAATAGAAATATTTAAATGTGAGGCATACAATTTTTTTAATTAACATAAATCATTTAAACATAATTACATAAAGGTTGTGATAAGATGAAAAATATATTGGAGATGCGAATGCGTTTCATGACAAACTATTGTTATGAAATAAAGTGAATAATAGAGAGAAGAGAGAATAATAGATAATAGAGAATAGAAGAAATAATAGAGAATGGAGAATGAGAGAATAGGGAGTAACTCATTTATATATTATTATTGATAGGAAGAGTCTTATTTATAGATACAACATGTAATCCATAAAGTAAACAAATCAACTTAGTTAATACAAATATTTACATAAAGAATAATTAATCATATGAGTATCAATCATATTAGTAAATGTATCAAATCAATGGACAATCATTAATTCATAACACTCCCCCTTGAGTGTCCATTGATAAAAGAATGTGCCTCGTTAAAACTTTACTAGGAAAAATCTTTTGGGATAAAAAAACCTAGTGAAGGAAAAAGAGTACAACATTCTGTATTCTTTAATACAATATTGTTCATCACATATTTTATTTCTCCCCCTCATGTAAACTTACATCATTAAGGTGACAAAGTCCGAACTTGTGAATCATTTGCTCAAAAGTTCTTCTTGGCAAAAACTTCATAAATAGACCTGTCATATTTTCACATGAATGAATTTTTTGGATATCTATATCATCCTTTCAATTGAACAATACATTATTGTCTTCATATATGGTTGTTGATTCCATCTTTGTCGGGGATAGTCACAAGTTTTTTGCACATGTTGAATTGTAGACCTTAACCAAACATAATCACAACTTTCCTTGTAATTTTGTATGATTAGATGATGTTACTATTATGGTTTGTTTCATATACCTTCATGAAACCATTGTGCTACCACATGTGAACAAACATCTTTGTTTGTGATCAATCATTGTGACATTATGAGAATATGTAAAATAACATGCATATACATAACTCATTGGTCTAAATCTAAATCACTTGGATGGAATAAACTCATATTCGTAGTACCAAGTAACAAAGTATATGTTTTATTCCAAACCATTTTCTTCTTGTAGTTGAAGAACTATATCTTGCTTAACAAATTTACAGCAAATGCAATATTAGATCGAGTATAATTAGCATACATTAGTGTTTCTATGACACTAAGATATGGTACTTCTAGACCATGAAGATCTTCATCATTTTCTTGAGGTCTAAGAAGAGTCTTTATCAACATCTAACAATCTCACACTTATTGGAGTGCATTTAGAACATTTTAAGCACTTTAATTATATAAGCCTTTTGACATATAAAAATACCATTATTTAAATACTCAATATCTAATCTCAAATAAGACTTTTCCCTTCAAAGATCATTCATCTCAATTTATTTCTTTGAGGAATCAATTGCCTTTGTGAGCTCATTAGGAGTTCCAACGGTGTTTATGTCATCTACATAAACAATATTTATAGCAAATTCATTTTTGGATCTTTTCATATAAATACAAGAACAAATAGGATCATTTCTATATCCTTCTTTTAATAAGTACTCAATAAGACGGTTATGTCACACACGTCCTGATTGCTTTAATCAATAAAAGAGCATGTTCAATTTTATTGAATAACACTCTTTAGAATTTGTCTTGTTGGGCAAATAAAATCCTTCAAGGATTTTCATATAAATATGATTCTCAAGAGAACCGTACGAATAGGTTGTAACATCATTCATTAGATGTAAATGCAAACCTTGTGCAACTAGGACAATCGAATGTTGCAATGTTGTTGCATCCAATACTAGTGAATATGTTTTTTCACAAATCAATACAAGGTTTTGTGAACAACCTTGAGCAACCAATTGTGCTTTGTATCTAACAATTTCATCATTCTTAATTTGATTTTTGCGCAAAAATCCATATGTACCCAACGAGTTTCACAACTTCAGGTGTACGAACTATACGTCCAAAAACCTTTCGTTTAGTAAGCAAATACAATTATGCTTCTTTGCATATTTTCATTTTGGCCAATCTTTTCTTCACCGACAGTCTTCAATGATCATTGCTAATTGATCGTCATTGTCATTCGTAGCATTCATCGCTATGTTATAAGTAAAACTTTCGTCAATGTTAACTTCATTTTGGTTCCATATTATATGATTCATGACATAATTTATTGAGATCTCATCATTTTCAACAATTTCAAGTACCTGAGGTTCTTCTGGAACCAAACCATTAATTATGTCAATGAATCTTTTGAGATTTCAACCTTTTCAATTAGGTCATTTTGCATTTTAGCTCCCTTTCTCATTCAAGAGTTTTTATCTTTTTGATTCAAGAATTTTTATCTTTGGAACCAATAGGTCTACCATGCTTCAAACGTGTCCACATGAGTTTTTCAACTTTTTTTTTTCGCATCATAATAACTAATCATGTCAAACAAGGCAATCATTTTGATTTGTAAACTCTTGGTTTACCATGACATGCATTTCAATTATACTAATAAACTTGTAGTACAAACTATAAGAGAATGTTGATAATTTCTCCAATACACTTTCTTTTTCAACTCAATCATAGAGATATAAAGATATTTCATATCTTTTTCATTGTTTGTCTCAATATAATATCCATTTAGACAAATATTGAAACTTAATAAGTTTCTATTCAACTTCCTGGTAGAAGTATAATAACTCTTCTAGAGTCTTCAAATATATTTGTAGTACTATAAATAATACTAACATTGATGTCTCACATCAAGAGAAAAATTGATTACTCTTAAGAATTGTATAAGTTGTTGCACTATCAATAAGACATATATCTTTTGGTACTAGTGCAAACATTCGTTTTTCATATAAACGTAAATATCAATATGAGATTTTTTTTTAACATTCTCATAATCAATGAGGTGATCAATGTTTCCATTTGCTTTAGCTAAAAAAATAATAATATCAAGATGAGTAGCATCCATATGGCCATAATCAGAATCACCATCTTCATAAGCAAAGTGTGTTTCTATGTTTTTCCTCATTATTTGTAAGATGTTTTGATGTACAATATGTACAACTCAAATGGCCTTTACCATCGTAATGATAATATATACTTTCATCTTATTTGCCAATATTTTCACATTTTTCTTTTCCCTTTTTTACATTATTGTGCCACTTCTAGTGACAAAATGTGTCTTTGGAATTTTTTTTATAACCATGTCCATAATCAATATCACGATCACGATCATGAAAATATAAATCAAATGTTGCTGCATTCACTTCTGGGAATGGAGCATAACCCAATTTGGACAGGTTTCATGATTTTCTATCAAAAGCTCATTGCTTTGTTCAGCCATACAAAGGTATGAAATAAATTCATAATATTTGCTGCATTCACTTCTGGGAATGGAGCAGATTAGGCGGATCTCATGATTTTTCATCAAAAGCTTTATTGCTTTGTCCAGCCAGTCATACATAGGCATGAAATAAATTCATAATATTTGTGAAAACTCTTTTCAAAATATTTTTGTCACATGAGCAATTTATTTGCTTAGATGCTTTATTTCTTTATTTAATGGTATCCCAATATCCATTGCATCTAAATGTATTTCAACATTTAAAATTCATCCAATATAAGGAATTCTTCCTTGTAATATCAAGGGTCACAAATCCAAATCTTGCAACGTTTCGCGTGTTTAGAATTGGCACATAAAATAACATTAATAATAATAATCATTAAAATAATAATAATCATTGTCATAATAAAAATAAAAATAATAAGACGGAGATGAAAATTGATAAAGTCAAATAATTCTTATCACAAGAGGAAGAATATAAGGTAAACTTATAAATCGAGAAAAGATTAGAAAGAGTCTGGATTGAGACACGCAAAGCACTGTCGTTAGAGAGAAAAAAAACTTCCATTAGTCCTCAATTGGTTGGAGCATCATGTTGATAACGTGTTATGAAATAAAGTGAATAATAGAGAGAAGGGAGAATAATAGATAGTAGAGAAGAGAAGAAATAATAGAGAATGGAGAATGAGAGAATAGGGAGTAACTCATTTATATATTATTATTGATAGGAAGAGTCTTATTTATAGATACAACATGTAATCCATAAAGGAAACAAATCAACTTAGTTAATACAAATATTTACATAAAGAGTAGTGAATCATATGAGTATCAATCATATGGGTAAATGTATTAAATCAATGGACAATCATTAATTCATAACATATATATATATATGGTTACTTAATTAATTGTGAATATTTTAATAATTTAAATGGTGACAGAGATATGGTAGGGATAGGTATTATGGCGGGGATATGTACATCCCCATCCCATCCCCATACCCAATTGAAAAAAGTCGGAGATTCTCCATACCCATACCCATACCCAGTCAATGCGGGGATTCTCCGTCAAAACGATGACGGATTCGGGCAATACCCACAAAGACGGGTTTATTTGCCATCTCTAAGACATACAATTCATAATTAGATATTAATGAAATTTACCATTTTATATTTTTATATATTTTAATGATATTCATTTACTAGAATTCAATCTGTATTTAAAAAAGAGTTAATTAAAATTTAAGTAACCCGTGCGTTGAGAGAAGATCTACTTAGTAACATTTTAAAGAAGATCTATTTGTCTGATAGTACTTAAACGGAAACAAACTAGCCAAGATCAAGCACCCATTGTCCCAAAAGAAAATGTTATTAAGAATATTATATATATATATATATATATATATATATATATATATATATATATATATATATATATATATATATATATATATAATATACAATGGCGGATCAACATCGTTAGGAGAACCAAAATAATACATTCAAAATTTATACATTTAATTATTGTCACTAATAAAATAAAAATGAATACATAACTTAATACAACAAAAGAAAATTACTTTCTTTTTTATTTCTTCAAGAATGAAAGAGAACAACTTATATATGATAGAAAAAATAATAGATCTTTTTTTCTTTAGAAATAAAAGAAAGAAAATAGGTAAGAATGAGAGATGGGAACAATTTGTGAGAAACTCTAGACATATAATGGAACCACAATTAAAATCTAGTTATAAAAAATATACAATACAATACTCTTTTTCTATGTTCATAAAATAAAAAAATAATATAAAAGAAACTCATTAATAAATTATTTAACTAACATTTCACGATAAAGGGATACAAAATAATTATCTTCTTCTCTTCTTCCTCAAGTATGAATGAAAGATGAAAACAATTTGAGAAACTCAAATTATAATGAAAAAGAATAATAAAAAATATTTTAATAAATCTTTTTATTTTTTATTTTTTATTATGTTTAATTTTATATTTTATTATTTATTAGCATTAATTATTGTATTTATAGAAAAAATAAAAGATTTGATTTAATATCTATAATAAATAAATTAAAATACCTAATATTTATAATAAAAAAATCAAAATATCTATTATAAAAATAATAAAAATTTCTGGGAGGCCATGGCCCATTATCCTCCACCACTGATAATATATATTGTTAGTTTTTCTTTCTTTTCGTATCACTTCACTTATTTTATAGCATGTTCAAATTAAAAACTATCATTTTCTTACAAGAAAGCACCCCATTCATTTTCCGAGTGTGTTTTTACAAAAATAAAAGGGACAAAGATGTGCGATGAAAGTAAGAAAAAACCAATGCAGTCAATCGCTAATAACAAAAAAATATGAACCCTCGTCTTTCTACGTATACAAAGAAAAGCGCATAAAATACTTTTTACTTATTTTTATAATAACAGATTTAAAAATTATTTCCTAATTAATTAAAAAAATATAATTAGTTAAAATATATAAAAAAATATTTGGAAAATGATAGTTTAACCTGGAAAATTTAACCTATTTTTGACCCGCCTACGTGACAGTGATAGGTGGATTTAATGAAAATGTTTTTGAATTAAAAAAAAATTGTCGAAGTGATGGTTATGAGAAACGGCGACGTAGGGCCCACGACTGCGTGAAGATCGACCACGCGCGAAGGAAAAGTGTAACTGAGGCATTTGAGTTTTTTTTTGTCTGTTCACAATCGTTCTGGAAGCAACCAAGCTTTGCCCTCAGTTATTCTACAAGCCGTGCTCTTTTTCACTGAACCCATTGTCATTCTTGTACAAAAATGCGAAGAAGGAGAAGGAAAATCACTTGGGCAGCGGAAGAAAAGCAGACAAAGAGGGTGCGTGCAAAAATCTTTGTCGTCGACTTATGTTGTGGTATTCGTGCGCATTCTTCAAAGGTAGAAGAACAAAACCCTCTTTCAGTAGAACGACGACGACGTCTCCGGTTCTTTTTTAAGGTGAAGTTTTCCTTTCGTCGAAACCCTTGTGCATTCGTCCATTACATTGTTTCAAATGAGTGTTACAGTGTGGTGTGTGATAAGATTCACAGTTTGTGGTGGTGACGAATAATTGGTGGTAGGTCGCAAACCGTTGGTGGACCCTGGAAAGCCTTTCGTGTTTGGTTTGTCAAAATCTGACGCTGGTGTTTGTTTTTATGAATGGCATACGAGGTAAACCCTTATAATGTTATTATTTTTTTGATTCAGGCCATTGACCCAGAAGGTGGAACGATACAAAATTTGTTCCGTTCTTCTTAGTTGGTTCTTTCTTGGTCCGTTCCAGTTATTTAGGTACATTGTTAGTTGTTTTATTGTTCGTTAGACATTTGTGAATATTGGCTAGGTTATTGTGTTGTATTGTTTGATTTCATTTGACAGTTTTGTTGTTTAAGTTTGCATTGATGTGAATACATTTTATTAATGTCCTTGTTATTTTATTTTACAAGACATGAGTGAAGATAGTGGGCGAAGTAAACATAGCAATGGTAGTGATGATAGTGAGGGGAGTGAAGGTCATGACGTAGGAGAGTTGAGTAATAGTAATGAGGTAAGTTAGTTTTATGATACAATGTTTATTGATATTGAATTCAAAGAATGGGTGTTTAATTGTCGTGGTGTGCTGTTTTTATTTTGCAGATTTTGTTCAGGCAATCCTGTAGGACGACATATTTATGTTTATTGAATAAGAAGTTAAGTGTGGACCAAAAGCTGTGTATTCAAAGAACACCATTTTGGTGGTTCACTTTGTTGAATGATCATGTTAAGATTAGTCGAAATGTTCTTGCTGTTTTGTGTAATTTGTGGGTAGAAAGAAGAGGCGGTTTGTTTACTTAACTCTATCATTGTGCCATTTAAGTTATTAGATGGATGTTTAGGGTTAGGATTGAGGATTGTTGGAGATGTAATGGATTTGGATGAAGTCATTATTGAAAGTGTATGTAGAAACATTTTTAGTGAGAATAAGGTTATCGTTGGGGTGATATATAACTATCTTTTGAATCATTCGAAATGTGTTGGAGTTGATGATTTTTGTAGGTTATACATCTTAATAGGCATATCCGAGTTTCTTTTGCCAAATAGAAATGGAACCGTGTTCCCGATACTATTCAAGATTGTTGATGATTTGAAAAGTTTATGTCAATATAACTGGGGTGGTGTAGTTTACGAGTATTTGGTTGGGAGTTTGTGCAATGCGTCCTTGGTCTTGAAGATGCAAAGACATAGAAAACACTTCCATGTTGTAGGTTGTGTTTATTTATTACAGGTATATTATACTTAGTTACAAAAGCATTAATTATTAATGATTTATTGTGATTTACATATGGTTTATTTGTTCAATTTCAACTTTGGTGTTTTGATCACTTTGTATTTGTGAAGAGAAAGGGTGCAGTGAGGGGCAATGAATTTCCAAGGTTGTTTGCGGAGGATGAATATTAAAGTGGGTGACAGTGCTTTAAAGAGTAGTTTGGACAAGAATGTGGTAAGTTGTTTGAGTTTGATTTAGATAGATTGATGTCTTAATGTATGATTTTATAATTTAAATAATTATAACTTTTTTGACAGATAGTTCATGATCTTTGTGTGTCAAAGCAAGAACTTCTTCATGCAGTAGTTAGAGAAGCGTATGATGTGTTTGGTCATGAAGTTGAAAGAGTAGGTGTAGGAGCAAAGAAGGATGAAGTTGAACTTCTAATTGAAAAGCAAGAACGTGAAATACGTGAACTTCGACAATCCTTATCGATTTTAGAAGGAGTTGTGCATGAGAGGAAGACTGAAAGATGGAAAGAGTGTCATCCTGTTACTCCTTCCACCAATGTTCAGAATGAAAGAGTTGAAAAGTATGAAGACCATTTTTATAGCGAATATGGACAACAATCACATCAAGCAGGGACCCCATTGAAGAGTCTTGTTACGCGTAGTGTTGGTGTGAAAGTCGGAGAAGTTAATGTGGACACCCCAATTGGAAGTGATGAAGAGTTGTCAAAAGATGACAACTGTGCAGAGGAGCCAATTTTACCATAAAGCAATATGTATGACAGGATGAAGCTTCATAGACGGGTACGGTTGAAAAGTCGAGCACTACAATCTCTTTACACTGGCAATGCCCCCAAAAAATTGGGTTCGCAAAAATTATTGTTGTGGTAACATACATTAAGCTTATTTTTGGGTATGATGTATGAAGGCATTCATGATTTGTTCTTTGATCTGAAAGTTATTATTGTTAAAATTTATTTGAAATTTTAACATAGATGGATAGTTGGGATAATATTTTGGTACCACAGATGTTAAGAAAGCTTGGTGGTTTTGTTGCATGTTTTAGACAATTAATGGAATTAGCGTTTGCAGGAAGCATATTTGTGTCATATTTTTGTTGAAGCTCGTGGTTCAAAAATTGTGAATGACAAAGACATATATTGTATCACAAAAAGGCTGTTATTGTAAAGAGCTTATGTTTGTGTCTTCAATTATGGTTGAAAATTATTTTTTGATTTGGATTATCATATTTATTTTTATGTTTATAACAACTATTAATTGTCCTAAAGTGTTTGTAAACAATTTTCCCTGAAATCAAAACTGTTGTGCCAAGGCAGAGGTCGTGGTTCAAAAACTGTGAACGAGAAATACTTATATTGTAGTACAAAAAGGCGGTTCATGTTAGTGGGTTTATGTTTGTGTAATAATTATTCCTTCAACAATAATATACCCAATATTTCAATAACCATATTAATTTTTTTGTTAACAGTATTTGTAAACTATTTTGCCCACTGCACTGCGAAGGCACAGGTCGCGGTACAAAATTTTTGAATGAGAAACACATATATTGTAGCACGAAAAGCAGGTTAGTGTTATCGACTTTTGTTTTTGTAACAAATGTGGTTTCTAAAATTTTGTGATTTGTGTAACCCTATTTATTTTGTGGTTAATATAAAGTTTTAATATGAATAAAGTATTTTGAAACATTGTTCCATGTAATTTTAATGAGATTTTGAACGCACAGGACTTGGTACAAAAAGTTTCGATGAGAAAGACAATTATTGTTGCAAAAAAAGGCGCTTAATGTTACCGACTTTTGTTTTTTTAACAGATGTGGTTTCTAAAATTTTGTGATTTCTGTGACCGTATTCACTTTTTGGTTAATAACAAGTTTTAATACGAATGAAGTATTTTGAAACATTGTTCCCTGTAATCTCAATGGCATTTGAAATGCACAGGACTTGGAACAATAATGGTCACTCAAAAAGACATATATTTTACCACAAGAAGGTAGTTACTGTTACATGGATATGTTACAAGTTTTAATAGCAATGAAGTAATTTGAAACATTGTTCCCTACAATCTAAAGTGAATTTTGAACGGCCAGGACCTCGCTTCAAAAGTGCCACTCAGAAATACATATATGGTACCAATAAAAGGCAATTACTGTTACAGGGACATGTTTGTCATTATTTTTCCTTCAAAATGATTTTTTAATCAGTATAAAAATTAGAAGTTTTAATATGAATAAAGTAATTTGAAACATGGTTCCCTGTAATGTCACATGCACTACGAATAGCCAGGACGTGGTTTTTAAAGTGTCCCTCAGAAACACATCTGTTGTACCATAAAAAGGCGGTTACTGGTACAGGCCTTTGTTTCTGTAATTAATTTTCCTTCATAGTGATTATGTCATTTGTGTAGAAATAACAAGTTTTAACAGCAATCAAGTATTTTTAAACATGGTTCATTATAATATGGAGTCTATTGCGTTGTAGCATGAAGTGGTACAAAAAGTGTGGATGAGAAATACATATATGATAGCATAAAAAGGAGGTTACTGGTATACCGTCCTGCAAAAAAACCAGTAATGATATAATGTCATTGGCAAACAAAGATTTGATATAGACCTATTGTTTGACAATGTCATCATTTTGGAACTTCATAAGGCTCCCATCCACCAAAAAAAGATGCATTACTATGTACGTAGTCCCTGCAAAATTTGAAAACAATCAGTATATGGTTGTGGCTTTATATGGATCTAATTTGCACTTTCAATGTTACTTGAGTACAACCACCTTTTTTAGTCGGTTGTATTGGAAATGGTATTGCCATCGACATTGCTTTGTACAGACGAATAAAAGGACCCATTACCGACTTGTCGCACATGGATATTCAGTATTTCTATCAACATCGTTGACTAGTATTTCAAAGTTAGTGGACAAATAATAGTATTAAATCATACCCATTGAATATGACGTTGTACATCCGTCCAGTCATTCCAAACGTGATTGTTAAGAGTTGGCTACGCAAACAAAGTAATATTCATTAGTTAAATAAACCGCCAAAAAATTTTGATAATGATAAAGGATTTAAGGATTTACATACGGTGCTATTGGTGCATATTTCTATCGTGGTTACCACCGACTTCTTTTACTATGAATATTTCTCCATTTTAGATTTCAACGTATGCGGCCTTCCCTTTCGTTTTACTGCATTTGGGCTGCGGAAAATTGTTGGTTGACATGAATCCGAGGTTGGAAAGGTAGGCTCCATCATTGCCTTAACAATACGAGTATTACTGGACGTACTATTATCCAGCGGGTTTCGACAACACCTCAATTGCTTAAATAGCAGTTCCGTTCCAGCTTTTGATTCGCATGCAACATCAGCAATCTGATAAAATTCCTTGCACAATGCCCGGTACCTTTGCATTCTTGGGTCGTTATTGTGGGTGTTGTAAGCTGTCTCATGGAAGTATATCTCCTGCGTATAAGTTTGCTCCACCGTGGGATGATATACTTGTTGGATATCGTTGTTGCTTCCTTTTAACCAAGGACAGTCAAACAATGTCTACACATAATACCACGGAACTCAAACAACATACATGAACAACTTATTGTGGCCGCTTTAGCATCATAATGGACATCATAATATTTGTTTACACATTTACCGTTCCATAATAACTCTTGCAGGACCACGTAGTTGCATTCAGAACGAGTAGCTGTAACCATTTTGATTGCACAATTCATCTTAGATCGGAATTCCGTTTGTATTTCTACAAAGATGGCATATGTGTACGCTTGTTGGTATTGTCGTTCAATTAGAGATTAAGTGGCACATGGGATTGTAGTGTTTAAAGATGCAAAGTCCACCTCACATTCTTTTTCAACTTTATGTCTGAGGACATTTTCATACTGTACTACAAACTGTTGTAACGTTGTTGTTGAATTGATAAATCCATCAAAAAAGGCATTGAGTCCCTCACTGCGTTGTGTTGTGAACATACCAGCCCAAAAATGTTCTTTCAAATAGCAAGGCACCCACCGTTTTCTCTCTTCGTATAGTGTGGTCCACCAGTCATTGTTATCCAACTCGTGATCATTCAATAATTGTCGCCACCCACTCTCAAAGTCTAGGACACTTAGGGACTCGTACATCAACGTCTTCAACTACGATTTAATTCTTTTGTAATGAGTATATCCTTGTAACTTTTCAGGAATTTTTTTTATTGTATGCCATAAACACCACCAATGACGGGTATTTGGAAAAACAATTTCAATTGCATTTTGCATGGCCCTGCACTGGTAAGTTAGAATGTCATCTGGTGATTTATCTGACATGCATGTACGTCAATAGTTAAAAAGCCACACAAACGTAGATGTATCTTCAACTAACAACAACCCGCATCGTAGTAATATATACTGACCATGATGATTGACTCCAACAAATGGTGCAAATGACATATCATACTTGTTAGTTAGATATGTTGTGTCAAATGAAACAACATCTCCAAATTCCTCGCATGTTGCCCTACTACGTGCGTCAACCCAAAATACATTTGATATTATATTGTTATCATCGAAGTCAATTTCAAAGAAGAAGTCGTTGTTCATTTTCCTCATGTGAGATAAGTGTGACATCAATGCTTGGCCGTCTCCTTCCTTCCCTAGTGCCCTTCTTTGTCGTCCGATATAATTTCTAATGTCACGCTCCACAAACGGAAGGTTTTCAAATCCACCAACATCACAAACAAGTGATTGGAAGCTTTTATTAATGCGTACACCTGCTTCATCATTCATATCCAGTGTTCGCTTCACTTGCATGTTCAATTTTTTGTTGTCGCGAATTATTCTTGACTTCATAGGGCTTAGGTCATGATTGTGATCAAGTATGACATTTCTTATGTGCCACTAACCTGCCTTTTTTACAGCTGTGATCCGTGCACCATAATTTTTTGTTTTTGTTGGTTGACTTTTGAGTTCAGGAGGGATGCTGGACACATAGTTTCCTTCACGACTACAAACTAATTTGAAGCATAATTCATTGTCTTCTCCTTTGCTGGAACTTCTCACTCTGACACCAAATGCACATCTAATTGCATATTGCTTGTAAAATTGTTTGACGTTCTCAACGGTTTCAAATATCATTCCAACCTTAGGAACATCATCTAACTCTTTTTGTTCAGTTTGCACAGTAATACAATCCGGTAACGTAACATGTTGTACTACGTCATCGTTCGATAAACTTATTTTGTCCAGTGAAATGGGATTCATTATTTCTGATGCAGACATGTCACTTTCTTTGTCCTGCGATTTTTAAAAAGAAAACTTGTGCCTTTACAGAACATAAAAAAATAAAGTCGCGTGGTATACATTGTTCGGGGCAAATAACATACAGATAGAAAATAATAAATTGTTAGCTCTGAATCCCGTAATGGTATAAATATTTTAGTTAACTGAAATAAATGATATCTTATCATATGTGTTAAGCAATAAAAGTTTCAATATTTTAACCATGGAAAGGTGGAGTTTGATAATAAGATGGACTTTTGCTGGAGTCAAGTTAGATGAAATGAAATAAATGTGGAGCGTTACCTTTCACCGCTATGGTCTCCGTGCATTCATTACACTTCATGTGTGTTCTATCTGGAGGTTCAACTCATTGCTGTCGTCGTCAGAGAAATAAAGAGGTCTTTAATGATGTTGAGGTAGGTGGAATGATGTCTAGGTAGGTGGAAGACGAAGTAAAAAAGTGGAGCATTAACTCAATGTAACAGGGTACAGTAGGAGGGTAGGATGTCTTGCTTCCTCAATACGTTAGCAAAGGGCAATTTCGTCAATCTAAACCGCTATACATTATAATATTACTTTTTTTTATATATAGCGGTGGTGAGCTGAACAATTTTACTGCTCATATTCGGTTACAGTAGAGGTATATAAACAACCTTGTATTCCCTAACTATATGCGATTGGCTTGATTTCACCATATTTTGTTTTTTTCACAACAAGGGTCGAAGTCGGTTATTAAAACACAACATGGAAGCACATGTTGGCGGTGAAAGTGAGATCAACTTCGACAATTCATATCTAGCTGCCGTTTTCAAGGATGGAAAAATGAAGGAATACGATGACGGGGTCCACTTTGAAGGTTCAATTCCTACTTTGTTCTGCATCCCATACCGTTTTACGTTTCAGTTGTTAACTGATTTGGTTACCAAGAGTGTGGACTTAAAAATTGAAGCGCAAATTAACAAGTTATACTTCAGGTAGCAAACCTTGAATGACAATGGAGTTCTCATGTACCGTGCTATTGAATTAGCATGTGATGAGGATGTGATCAAGATGGTAATGTGTAAGCCTCAATTTCCAATTAACTGTATTATTGAAGTTTTTGTAACTTACACGCGGTCAACAAATGAAATACTGCAACTGTTACATACAAGTGCTTCTTCGACTGATGGAAGCCCAATGTGTATGGAGAGATGTCAAATGTTAATTTATTATGGAGGAAGACTTCACCGAGCTATTGTTGTAGAATGCCCTTATGGTCATGGGTTAAAGTTTAAGTCCCACACAGTAGTGTCCATGTCCATTCGCGAGAACTGCACCTTCCCTTACCTTGTCTACAAGTTATCGCATGGTATTCATTGTGGAGATCAAAAAATAATCACAGAAATTAGTTATAGACGTGCAGTTAAAGTTATAAAGAACAAACTTTTCCATGACCTTGTTGAGATCAGTAGTGACAATGATATCATCCAAATGATTTAGTGATGGAAAGATGTACAAAAAATAAGGAGAAAATTATCAGTCCACTAACTGCTGGGTATATCGAACTTTTTATAGAAACGAAGGACATCAAGCAACCTATACCACAGAAATCTTATGAAGACATAAAACCATGGTTATACACAACTCCTTCGGGGGGTTTAGGTATCAAAAGCATGTGGGATTTAAATTGGTGATTGTAGAAGCTTAGAGAAATGTTATTCATAAAAGCGTTTGGTTACTGCAAATTTCATTCCCTTCTTTAATATTGTAACTCCTTTCTACTTTAAAAAAATCAGTAATAAAAAGTTTCGTATTCAATGCCCTTGTTTAATTTAATATTGTATATATTAGTTGGTAATGAAAAATAAACTTCGCACTCCGACCTTTGATTGTAATTGAATGACATTAAATTCAAGTATTTAAGACAAACCAAACATTGTAACCCCCATTACAGATGTGCCGAAACCGCAGGAGAACATTAACCCCTCGCATTCAATGCATTGAAAAGGGTTGGACTCTTATAACGTTTTCAACTTTCTCTATTTAATGGGTACCATTTGCGGAAACATCATTATCCCATTCACGTTGAAAACACCCTATAGCGATTCCACTAGGGTTTGAACACGTCAACAACCACAAAGATGGCAGCCTCCGCAAGTATCCCATTCACTCATATACAAGCCAAACATCTAAGAATCGAAATAAAACACCAAACCAGAATGCACACTCGCCCAGCTCTTCACTCAGGTTGAAGGGTCTCACTCAAGCGAGAGGGTCTCTCGCTCAAGCGAGCTCCCTTCGCCTAGGCGAGAGCTCGACACACAAAAACAACACCCTCCACGCATTCTCGCTTAGGCGAGCCTCTCCTCGCCTGAGCGAGATGCTCGCTCGCTCAAAAACTGAGTTGGTCACCTGAGCGACCCCTCGCATGAAAAAGGGTCTAGGCGAGTCCCTGCCCACAGTCCAAACCATGCTCAAACGTTCCAAGCTTTCATAACATCACACTAACCACATAATCTTAAAATAAGAGTTGAACAACAGGGAAAAACGAAATACATGTGTAAGTCATAGCTTCCCTACTTGGAAATGACTAGCACAAGACCTTGACTCTAAACAGCGGGACGTGGCAACTCAAGGGATGACTTAAGGAGCTGGAAAAAATAAGAAACAACGGGGATATAAGTTACCCAGAGTAATAGTAGCAAGAATACAAGCACGGAAATAGGGAGCACTTACGTAGAAAAGAAAAAGGACTGGTTCGAACTTGCGTGCTCACGGTGGTACCAAACCTTAGCAGAGATAGAAAGACGGCTGCGGCTCTTAGGACAAGGAACAGTTTTCTAAAAGTGAGAAGGAGTGTTAGGGTTAAGGCAGACTTAAGGGGGTTTTATCCTTTGGGCCAGCCCTTAGGCCCACTAGTTAAAAGGCAACCCTTAAAACTTTAGGGCAGGAAATTAGGCCTTACAGCGTTTCCTTCTCCTTCCACTACCAACTTCGCCTTTTTGTACAACAATGACAGTGGGTTCACTGAAAAGAGCACCGCTTGAACAAAAACTGAGGACACCGCTTGGTTGATTGCACAGAGATTGTGAACAGAGAAAAAAAAAATCAAATCTTTTAGTTTGAGTTTTCCTTCTCAGGTGGTAAATGCATTAGTTACACTTTTCCTTCGCACGTGGTCGATCTTCACGCAGTCGCGGGCCCCACGTCACTGTTTCTCATAACCGTCACTTCGGCAGTTTTTTTAAATTCAAAAACATTTTCATTAAATCCACCTATCACTGCCACATAGGCGGATCAAAAACAGGTTAAAGTATCATTTTCCAAAATGTTTATACTTTATTCTAATTCTAATATATTAATAAAAATTAATTTTAAAATATAAATTAATTAATTTTATTAAAAAATTATTTATAAACACATTAAATTATTCACGGACTTTAATAATTTTTTTCTTCATTTCTCATTATCTTCCTCTTATTCTAAAGATATTCACTTTTATCTCTATTTTTCTTCAAATCCATGATCTCATCCAAATACATTCTAACTTTAGTACATATATGAAGAAAAATGACTCAGAAATGCAGCCGATTTAAGTCAATCAAACTCTTAACTCTGGTCAACATATTAGCAAGCTAAAATGCAAATCTTAATTTTAATTTGTAACTTAACAGTTTTTCAAATTCTAAAAAAAAATATAAATATTAAAACCAGTAGCACGCCTAATAAAGAGCATTATTGATATGTTCTGGTACTTTTCTTTCTACTCCCATCCTACATATAAATAAAAGATCTATTATAATATAATATTTTATTAGACAAACCGGTGTCAAAATGTATGCTATTTGTAAACAGTGGTGTCAGAAAAATTTTCCCCTAAAGAATGCATCTACTTGCCCAGCTATACAAGAAACCACATCATAAATATTTTCATAATGTTGCAAAGTTCCAAACAATAATGATGAAACTAAATAACCGCGGTTTTCAAACCTTGAATTTAAGAAACAACTGCTCAAATTAATCGTTTCCAAGTTTTTCCTCCATATGCATGTTGGATCCATGCTATCATCTCCATAGCAAAATTGAACAATAGAACCACCCACATCTCTTACCGTGTTAGCATAATGTAAAAACAAATCTTCCATTGATTTAACTAATTAACATGACAAATATCCGGTCTATGCAGTTTTAATCTGCAAAATCAAAATCAGAAAAAAAAAAATTATAAAATGAAGACCAGAGTTTTTCATCATATTAAACAATTATAAAATAAATTATTGACCAAACATTAAAATTTTCCATGTTTTAGTGCTACCAATGACCTTGTTTATATAAAGAAACAAAATCCAAATCAATCTCCAGATACAAAATATTATTGTGTAACAAGAACTCATTATTGCAAAATGGAGAGAGTGAGGACTTGTTCAAACGTTTCATTTCATAGTTTCATATCCAAGTGAAAACCACATGCGATTAATTATTCTGAATATATTATCTGGTCTCCATAGTTGATGTAATTGAATGAAGTTGTTAATTCAGAATATATTACGCGTAATTTATTCAAATGCAGAGCAAGAACATTACCGTCTAATAAACCAACTCTGTTCGCTTGGCAGTGAAGAAAAAACTCAGTACATGTCAATCCACTGAAAAATGAATTAGCAACAAAACCTCTAGCCTGCATAAAGAGTAGCACATCATTGTTTAATGTAAAGAAACAACTGTAATTGCACCATCACATGATCTGGGCGATTTTCAACAATGGAAATTTAAAACCGTGCAGAGACAATTGATATTAATAAAAAAACTAAGGAAATAAGAAAACCAGTATTAAGATAATCTAAATCAACAAGAACAATTAAAGGTAACAAGAACTTACTGCAGGCGTTTGTGCATTTTTAGGGAAATGAGGAAGGATTCGATCTTCAAACCCATCAACTGACTGTAGACCAAGACAGCCAATCATTTCACCGGTAGAGTTTTTCCATCCACACTGCGACATGACCAATAGAATATTTCTCCAGTGCGTAGTTTGCAAGAAAACCTTCCTGATCACATCACTTAATCCGTTCAATACTTGAGTTATCCGGGTCTCTAATGTTTGAGCAGCATCACAACCAGGTATGAGTTCTAGTTTTCCTTTATTGAAAGCTTCTATGTACTCATCACATTTCCTATAAGCCTCTGAAAGTATTTCCTCTTTCTTCTTAATCACCATCTCATTTGGTGTAATATCGTTTATACCTGTCGCGCCATTGAAATCAAGGATCCATGGCTGACGACATCTGAGTAAAATGGAACCCTAATAATTAATATGCTTTAAATTCAAATATTTCATTTATTCTAACCCATAATTTTACCTCACTTTCGCTAAACGATTCAAGCAAGATGCAGCTGCTTCTGCTTCGCATTCTCTCAGTATCAGAGATAACAGTCCCTCCGTATTACCATTTCCTGATCACGTGCAAAACAAAGTACAGGACATCAACAAAATCCACGCAAACATTAATGGTAAAACTACAGTATGTGTGAGAACGGTGGCACACGGAGTAGCAGAGAAAAAGAGATGCAGAGTCGTGACAAACAGAGAAGCACATAACGTGTTTGATAAAAGAACCTTTTATTAGAAGAGAAAAGACGTATCTCTACAAAAAGTGATTATATTATATGATATGATACAAAAAGACTAAGATAACAAAAACAGAATAGAAAGAAGATATTTAACAGATATCTCTATCAGTATGTGAAGGTAATTTTAGAGTAACTAACCTAAAGTAACCTTTCCAAATTGGCCAGAGATCAACTCACTGTTACGAAAGTAAACAAACCCATCATTCGGGCACAATGTTTTCAATTCTCGTTTCTCCTCATCCACCTTCGTGTATATTTTCTCCTCTACCGTAAGATCCACACAGACTTTCACATTGGCATGTGGGCGCAATAAAATGTTAAATAGCTGCTTACCACTCCAAAGCTCAACAGGCTACAAAGTAATAAAATGGGTAAACAAATGATAGGATCTAGTGCATGTCACATTTATAAGCTTCACTCTCACCTTAACAATTGCAGGGGTTGGCAAATCGACAAGATCCGCGTCATCCAATAGGCACAAGCAACTAAATAAGGCAGAACGGTCATAAAAATTATCTTTTCTGGTCATAACGAAGGAAGACATGTAAAAGTCTTTTAGCATCTGAAAACAAACAAAATTTCAATTAAAAAGCATTGTTAAGTTCTTCAAAAGCTTATACCATATACGCAATTCAACAATTCAGATAATATTAATTGAACAAATAAGATGCAAACAAACACCAGTTAAATCCTTTTTAACCAAAATCTTCTAATCATGGTCAAGATGGTTTTGATAATTTTGGTCAAAAGATTGATTTCACTTCTGAGTTTTGGTGAGAATTAGTTAGAAAAACACTTGAGAAAACCACTATACAGAGATCTTTTCTAAGGTTTACAATTAGTATAAATTACTTCATCTATTAATTTGCATTTTTATATCTCAGTTTCTTACCAATTATTTATACTATAATCATATTTGATTTAGATTTCCAGGTTTATTTTGAATGTAAAATAGGATCATATTTGACAACTTATGCAATTGCAATTTTATTTCAGTCATAAGGAATAAACACGAAACATGAAAAAAAGAAGTAACTTCTTTGCGTTATTGTTTCCATGGGAGATAAAGTAACACTAACTAATATCTGATAACGAGAGAAGGTAAAATAGGATGATGGAAGTATGAACACACGCTAAACAACTCAAAATTAAACCCAGACCAAAAGGCTAATTTTACACCCTATGTCACAACTGTTGCATCATGAAAATCATATAAAAATCTCAAAAATACAAAAGTAAAGGGTACCTCGCGTGGAGTTGTGAAATCATCAAGGTTCTTAAAGAAATCTGACATGGAGGCCTTCATGTTCTTTCTGCAATCAATAAACAATAAAGTGACAATCTCTTCTCAATGTAGATGAATCAAACATATTGCGGGAAAGGTGTGCAAGTTAAATTAAAAAACAACAATTTGTGTGCTATCACACGAACCGCTATGCAAGTGGGACGAAAATGAGCAAATAATCAGAGGAAACCACCTGCAGGGTTATTATTTAGGTTTCCAGATAAAAAATATGCATTGCAATCCAGGTATTTACTTATTTATAATTATAATTCAAAATATTCATATACTAAGGCAAATATTTACCTCTCAGAATTTTTAATCCATCTTATCATAAGGAAAAAGATACATAGAAAACCATTTTTTTTATTTAAAACAACCAAATCATAACTAATTAAATTTTACTAATAAAATAAATATAAATTAAATATTATTATATTGTATTTAATAAAAGTAATAAAGGATGATTTTATTAAAATATGTGATGATGAAATATAATAACTATAAAAGTAACAACTATTTTATATTTTAGAATATTAGTATTAAAAAAACAACAATTTATGTGCTATCACGAACTGCTATACAAGTAGGAAGACAAGGAACAAAAATAATCAGACCCTGCTGTAGTTATATTATTTAGGTTTTCAGATATAAATATATATATATATATATATATATATATATATATATATATATATATATATATATGCATTCCAAACAAGGTATTAATTTATTAATTTATTTATAATTATACTTCAAAGAATTCACATAGTAATACTAATATTTACCTCTCATGATTATCTTATCATAAATATCCATCTTATGATAAGGAAAAACATACATAGAAAACCAAATTTTTTTATTTAAAACAACCAAATCCTAACTAATTTTTAATAATTAAATAAATATAAATTAAATATTATATTATTATTATATTAAATATTTTTAATTAAGGCAATAATACTGTAGATGATTCTATTAGAAAAATCGGTGGATAAATATAATAACTATAAATAAACGTCACAACTATTTTATATTTAAAATTTATTTGGCTACATAGATCAATGTCAAGTTTAGGTATTTCATTTATTGTATTGATATATAATTAAATTATATATTATGATTCAAGTTTTAATTGTTGTAAATTGAAATGTCTCACAATGTTCATATTTTTTTGGTATTAATTTAGTTTGATTAACTTTTATTTATTAGAAGATAAACTTTGTTAACACAATATATTTATTTTAATATTGTTAATCTATTATTAATATAAGTTTGTTAATGTATATGCATTTATATTATATTAACTAGGGAAAACACAAGCGCGACAATACAAACGCTTTGGACATTACCGTATTTTATAATTAAGTTTTAAAATAGTTATTAAATATAAAATAAAAAAAATAAAATATATATACAAAAGAAGATTTTAGATAATCGTTAAAGACAATAAAGATTTGTAAAATAACAGTTAAAGATAAATTATTTACAAAATAATCACTTTTTAAAATAATAATTAAGAGTAAAACTGAACAAATAAAATGTGGATACAAAAGTGGGTACCTTCTTTATATATTGTTATAAATATATAATTAATTTTTAAAATAGTTGTTAAATGTAAAATTAGAAAAATAAAATATGTACACAAAAAAAGTTTGTAAAATAACCGTTAAAGACAAAAGAGAATTTTAAAATGACAGTTAAAGATGAATTATTTATAAAATAATTAATTTTTAAAATAATAGTTAAGGATAAAATTAAAAAAAAAACAAAATGTGAGAGTATGATCTTTAGCACAATAACTCAATTTGAAAATATATTATTGAATTTAAAGATCTTATTAAATTTAAATTTAAATATTACATGCTAACAAATAACTTGAAAAATAAAATTTAAAATACAGGTGATTTATGATTAATATTTTACAAATACAGGTCGACCCCGACAATTAAATGTACGCAATTCATTCTTACTGAAAATTGAAATTTGACTTTTTGAAAGTTCTTACTGACATGATTGTTGAAGTCCAGGTAACATCTCATATGTCTCTTCTATAGCTAGATATGAAGACACACCCCACAACACCATATAGTATCCGTCTAGGAGAATTAATAATTAGGTAAGGCAATATTTGTGTCTCATAATAATCTATTATTATTCTGCAGTAACAATTTATTTCTTTAAAATATAAGATATTAACTATTACGGTATAAGATGTTAACATAAACTTACTTGGTGTGATTAACGATGGTTGTAATGTTCTTTATTTAACTAAAAGCAATGTAGTAAAGGAAAACACACTTGTGCGACTCTTCCTTGTTGAAACCAATTGGGACTCGTGTTTTTCCTCTCCGACCCACCATAATACCTTGAGTGTTTCAATTCTCTCTTTTTCTTTTCACTTTCATGCTGTCACGTCTTCTAAATATGATCTAGCACGTGTTTACCTTTTCTTTGATGACAACCCAAAAACAATTTTAATTACTACAAAAATTTCACACCAATAATTCATAAATATAATTATATAAAATTTGATGCACCTTCTTTAATCCAAAATCATAAATAATCTTTGTAATTTTTTATATACATTTTCACCTAAGATATTACCAATTTATATTGAAATTCATAATCAGAGACTCTTATAAATAAAGAATACAACTTCTATTACCTCTTTGTGTTGTCATAAATCAAGAAAAAGATAAATTATGTTTTCCTTGTTTGTTTTACCCACAGCCGTGTTTTGTAATGGACAAAATTGCCTTTTACTTATATAAATGCATGTAATCTAAAAATCTAAAATTATTGATTTGGTGGTGTACGACCACAAGTATTCTCTTCTCGTGATGCAACATGATATTTACAATTTTTTTTTTTCATTTCATCATTTTCTATATATAGTAATAAAATATTGTGGACTCTAGTGATCATTATATGTTTATTTGGTAAAATTGAGCGTTATTGGTTCGTTCAGAGAGCCCGGGAACTGTATATCGTAAGCGTTGGTTCTATTACTAATGCTCGTGGAACTCGTGGATACCGGTGGCTCGGGGGCATTGGTGTGCTGACCATTTTTTGTTGCTGACTCGAGTATTCTCTCGCATGTTGGTGCGACAAAAAATGGCTAAGAATCCTGTGAAATACTCTGTGGTATGTATGTCTTGTCTGTGAAATGAGATTTTTGTGAATTAGGTTTGTTCTCAATGTTACTAATGCAGGTTGACGCGTTCACCGATTCAGCTTTCAAGGGAAACCCCGCAGCAGTGTGTTTCTTGGAAGAAGAGAGGGACGAGGAGTGGTTGCAAGCGGTTGCCACCGAGTTCAATGTCCCTGTCACCTGTTACTTGACTCGCATTAAGGGAACCTCTACCAATCCACGTTTTCACTTCAGATATTTTACTCATCTTAACGAGGTCAATTTTTCACACAGTATTTTATAAATGTTGTTATTGTCTTCTAATCAGAGATTCATCTTAGAAAATTGTTTATTCACTTACGTCTTTAGTCGTGTTTTTCTATTGCACACGATGACAAGAAACTTTATCGGTAAAAGTTAGGGACCACACAGTATGCACATGCACTCTCTTGCGGTTCACGAAGTTTTCTGCATTCTTGTTTTGTTTGATGATGTTCAATTTTGAGCCCCTCTTGGTTGCAAATATGTTATTTGAGAATCCAAACATCACTATACAGGTTAAAATTTGTGGCCATGCCACATTAGCCGCTGCACACAAACTATTTTCGTCTGATTTTGTGGACACCAATATTATCGAGTTTGATACTCTATCTGGAGTAGTGACTGCCAAAAAGATCACAGCCATTGATAAATGTAATGGTGCCTCCAACTTGCAAAATGGTGTAGTTCGTGATGGATTTTATATCGAAGTAGATCTTCCTGCTCACCCTATTATAGAATGCAACTTCGATGAGACTTCACAAATTTCAGGGGCATTGAATGGTGCTTCAATTATTGATATAAAGAGGACACAAATCGGTGATGACATACTGGTAATTCTTATACCGTATCCCTTCTATTTTTATTATTGATAATAATATTTTGATTTATCCCTCTAATTACTTTTCAATTATTTATTTTAATTTTTTAATAATATAATATAATAATTTAAAAATAATTAAAGTAATAAATTAAAAATAAATAAAAAAAATTAATTAAAATATTATTATGTCTTTATTATTTCCTAATTCCTATGGGTTACAGCTCAATTACTTCCTGGCATCGGGTGAAGACACTTTTCACCGATGCTACCTTTTATGCATCCTTCCTACTATCCTATGATGTAGTACGGATAGAACACATGACACGTAATTTAAAAAGAAAAAAATGTCACGGAGACACATATGACATATCTATATATTATATTATTTTGAATAATTTAATTTAACAATTAATATTAATATTTTAAAATCCATCTATTCGATATCCAAAAAGGAGACACACCATTTGAGACGTGTGAGGCTTCATAAGTGTGTGTTTCGAACAACATGAAGACATGGAGCCTTAAGAAGTTTTATCATTTCTCTTAGGTTGTAGTTAGATCTGGAGAAAATGTGACAGAAGTAGAGCCCCAATTTGATGCAATAAGTAAATGTCCTGGAAGGGGGGTGATTGTTTCGGGAGTTGCTCCTCCAGGGTCAGGATTTGACTTCTACAGCCGGTTCTTCTGCCCAAAAGATGGAGTGAATGAGGTAATTATTAATGTTCCTACGATTACATTTTGAAGGGAAGTCCATTTGGATGAATGAGATGGTATTTATGACAGGATCAGGTGTGTGGGAGTGCACACTGTGGGTTGGCATCGTACTGGAGCAAGAAGTTGGGAAAATGTGATTTCAATGCTTATCAGGTATTTTCCTTCTCTGGTTCGTTGTGATTATCTTTGTTATTATGGCACTAACAAGTAAATTACACTCGAGCAGGTATCAGCCAGAGGAGGAATTCTGAAAATTCATTTTGATGAGAAAAGGCAAAGAGTGCTTTTGCGTGGGAAGGCCGTAACGGTGATGGAAGGGTGGGTTATGGTCTAGTTCTCTCCCTACCACTACAGAATACGTACTTGTTCACTTCAATAAAGCGTCTCTTCTCTTTATTGCTTGCTTGTTATGATAACTTCATGTGTTAGTTTGGATTGTTGTGATATATTGTCTTACGCGGTGGACCATCTCCAATTTCGTACTTTACTTCCATAAATAAAATCTTACAATTATTTTAATTATTTTTTTAATCTCAATTTAAGAGTGAATTTCAAATTTAATCCATAAGTATCCAAATTTATAATTATCCGAGTTTATGTTACTTTAAATATATTGTAATGAATTTATGTCAAATTTAAATTCATAATTTTTCATTTTAAGTCTAATTCATTTGATTAGATTTATATCGGATGATTTTTTGAATTTTGAAAATTTAAAATCTAAGACAAATTTCATTCAATTCAAGTCGTGAAATGTTAAGTCACATATGACTAAATCAAGTTGGGTCAAGTTCATACAAGATCAAGTCAAGATAGGTTCGAGTCATGCAAGGTTAGGTCAGAAAAAGTCCAAGACAAGACAAGTTGGATTGACTCCACGTCAAAGTCAAGTTATGCTAGACTAGACCTAGGTTAAGTTGGGTCAAGCCAAACCTAAGTTAGATTGGATTAAGCCAAATTCAAGTTAGGTTTGATCAAACCAAGTCAGACCTAAGTCAAGCTAGGTTAGGCCAAATCAAGGTTACTCTTAGCTAGGTTGTTCAAGTCATTTTAGATTGGGTTACAAGTTGGTCAGGTTGCATTGAGTTGGACTCAAATCAGGCCGAATTAGGGCCAAACCCAACTTGGGCCAAGTCAATAGATCCTAGGTTAAGCTAAGCCAAGTCAAGTTGATTTGAGTGGAGTATTCAAGTCAACTCGGATCCACATCAAATTGAGTAAGCTTGAACTTAGGCCAAGTTCAATCATCCCAAGTCCACTTAAAGTTGAATCAACACGACCCACTTCAGGTCGAATAAGCTCAAACCCAATTTGTGTTAAGTTAGGGCACACACACAAAAGAAAGAATAGATTTGAGACCAAGTTAGGCCAGGTTGGGTTAAGCTAAAACGAGTCATGCCAAAGTCAAGTTAAGTTGGACAAGGCTTAGATTGAGCCAAGTCAACCAAGATCCACATTTAGTTTAGTGGGCTCCAATCCATATTAGCTTAAGTCGATGCAAGGGTCAATTGAGTTGGCTTAATCCTAGGTCAATCCGTATGTAATAATGTGTAGATAATTCAATTTCTTGTAGTAACTTGGTCCACATCAAGTCGAGTTAGAACAAGCCATGCCAAGCCAAATTTGATCTAGACTTAGTCAAACAAGCTAGAGCAAGTGTGTAAGGCTCAAGTTAGGTTAAGTTAAGCTCGACCCAAGTTGAGTTCAACCCAAGCTATTTTTTTTATTTATGTCAATCAAAATCTATCGCATTTATTTCTTCAACTAACGCTAATCAAGTTTTTTAGGCTAACCATGTTAGATTTTTTTTCTACAATAGCACCTTTACCTTCTTTATTTTCATATGTAACACATTGTTCTCCATATTTAATTGTATAGCAGAATTTTAAGTTTAGGTCAGAATTCAGTCTCCAAAGAATGGAATTCTAGTCCATCGTGGTCGAAATACCAGCCGAAATTTAGTTTTCCTAAAATTGAATACTGAACTAGTTTTTAAATTTTTATTTTATTTTTGAATTTTACTAAAACAAAGGAGAAGGAAAAAAAAGTTATATGTTTTTGTGATGAGAAAATATTTATTTATATTGTTGGATTTTGTTAAATTATACTTTTTAAATATATTTTTTATTGTTTAAATATGGTAGAAGAAAACAAAATTGGAGAGAAGAAGAAAAGTTCTCACCTTTATGGTGTTCTACACGATGTTCATGAATCCCACATGAAAACATCCATCCAACATAGAAAAACTACAAACAAAAGTAGTTAAATATAGTAGAAGAACAAAAAATCACAAAAAAGAAAAAAAAAATATTACCATTTTGGTGTTCATCACGATACTCATGAATTTGAGAGCAAAACATCAATCCAACACACAAATTCAATAAAAAAAAGTAATTAAATATGGTAAAAAAACACAAATAAAAAAAAGAACAAAAAACTAACACAAAATCGAAGAAAAGAACAACATTAGTGTAACAGAGATGAAGAACAAAGAGTGATTAATTAAGAGAGAAGAAAAAAAAGTCTGAGAAATAAAAAGGAAGAGAGGAGGCTGAGAGGAGGCTGAGAGAAGTAGAAAAATGAGACGAATTTTATTTCAGCTCAGAACAAATATTAAATAGGCATTATTTTTTTTTTTGGGTAAAAACAATTTGAATGTATTTGTTAAAAAAATAATAAAATATTACAAATTTTCTCATTATTAGATTCTCAATTATATATTAGATTAGATTTCTATAAAAAGATGGTGAGGTGACCGTAAAATTTACATATAATATTATATATAATAATTTTAACTTGCCAAATGATTACAGGATTTTTCAACTTGAAAAGCTATAATTGAGTATTTAAAAAGAACTATATTTTATTTTATTTTAAATTAACTTAAGTAAACTTTAAAAGGATTTAAAAAAAAAACTATATAATTATATTTTAAATTGACTCAAGTAAACTTTAAAAAGATTATATTACTGTATTTTTAAAATTGAAAAACTTGACCAAATATATAGACAACAAAATAAATATGAGAAATATACATATAAATATATATATATATATATATATATATATACACGACCGAAACTGCAATGATGTAGATGTGTTTCTAACACTACCCAATATGCAGTTGTTGGTTTTCTAAGTACAGAATATCCACTAAATTAAATTGTTGGAAAAATTTCTATCGTTTGTTTTCGACAAATTTCTATTGTAGAAGTTCCCTACCTTCCTACCTACTCTCTTTGGTCTTTCCTACCTACCCGAGATGGTACTACAACATATAAGTGGACTGCAATCATTTTTCTTTTCGGTGGCTGCTAGAGCGTTGACCCGTTTAACAGTTCAGACTCGAGAACTGATAGCCCCGTTTCTTCTTCTCTATCCTCTTCTGCGTTAGAAATTCTGTTGTGTTCTTCTGTTTGGCGTGTTTCTATATGGCAAAGAAACCTGTCAAATACTTTGTGGTATGTTGGTGTGTTTGAAGTGTTTGTTGTTAATTGTTATTAGTGCAATGTTGTGAATTGGGTTGTGTGGTCAAATCGACTTGTCTGAGTTTATAAACAGGTGGACGCATTCACTGAGGTACCATTCAAAGGGAACCCTGCGGCAGTGTGTTTCTTAGAGGAAGAGAGGAACCACCACTGGTTGCAAGCTGTAGCTGCTGAGTTCAACATCTCTCAGACGTGTTTCTTAACCCGGATTGTTGACTCTGATAATAACCCTCTTCACTCTCTCGATGCCACCTCCAATCCCCGTTTTCGCCTCAGATGGTTTACTCCTATTACTGAGGTCAGTTTTCTCAAATTCGACAAAATGCTTTGGTGGAACCATTGATAACATTATCTGGGTTACCCTTATGCAGGTTAAACTTTGTGGCCATGCCACATTAGCTGCTGCACACACACTCTTTTCATCTGGTTTGGTGCATACCAATATTATTGAATTTGTAACGCTATCTGGGCTATTAACTGCAAAAAGAATCCAAGCAATCAATATCTCCGGTGCCTCAAACTTGCAAAATGGTGAAACTGAGGATGGTTTTTACATTGAATTGGATTTTCCTGCTGATCCTGTAACAGATTTCAACTTGGATCAAACATCACTACTTTCTAGGGCCTTGATCGGTGCTTCCATAATTGATATAAGGAGGACCCAAGTTACAGATGACTTACTTGTAATTCTTAAATCTTCTCTCTTCCATATTTACCACACCCATGATAAATATTTCCCAGAAAACAGAATATCCTTGCGTATGAGGAAGACCATATTATCGTCATTATGTTTTAGATTCAAATTCATACTATCAGCTAACTTGCTTGATTAATGAAGAACAAATGTGTTATATATCTCATGTTACTTTTCTCTGCTGTGTTTTTAGCAATTGGTGCGCACTGAACATTATGAGACTTATTTAATTTCCTAGGTTGTCGTCAAATCTGGGGAAAATGTCACAGAAATAAAGCCACAGCTCGATGCAATAGTTAAATGTCCCGGAAGGGGAATAATTGTTTCGGGGATTGCTCCTCCGGGATCTAAATTCGACTTCTACAGTCGATTCTTCTGCCCAAAATTTGGAATCAATGAGGTTTGTGGATGAGATATTATGATTGTTATATTATATTTCTCTACTTGCGTTGGTGAGTTCTGCTTAATTATTGTGCCGTAAATATAGAAAGCAGAGCTAATGTAAAGTGTTGATTGACTTTTAACTCAACCATACTTATGCAATTTTTGAACTACATAATCCGTTAAAACTCTAGTTCTATTTCCTGTTGTTTGACCCTAATGCTATATATCACGTATCAGATCTGGGATCTAGTTTCACTTCTTTTAATTAAACGAAAGGAACTTTGGATCAAGATATAGACTATTTAATGTGCTACGTATTTTTACAAGGTCCACACTTAGGTCACTTAATGGAATGGGAAGGATATAAAAAGCAAGAGCAAGCATCATTGAAGTCCATTTTGTAGAAAATATAATAAGTGAGACAATGTTACTGGTCTTAACTTTCAGGATCCTGCTTGTGGGACTGCACATTGTTCCTTAGCATGCTACTGGAGCAAGAAGCTGGGGAAATATGATTTGAATGCTTATCAGGTACTCTCCTTTCACTCGTTGGGATTATCTGTCTCATTGTCATACTAATTTGTAGATTACACTTCCAACAGGCATCATCCAGAGGAGCAATTTTCAATATTAGTTTAGATGAGCAGAACCAAAGAGTTCTTTTGCGTGGGAAAGCTGTTACAGTGATGGAAGGGTGTGTTCTGGTCTAGTTTTTGTTATAGCATTGCAAATTATGTAACCAGAATTGAAATGGGAGTACTGAAGTTTTATGAAGCATTATCCCAGCAAATCTTTATATGATACAGTTACCCACAAACCTGATTGTGTTTGTGAAGTTTAATAATGCAGGTACTACTGAGTACAATGATAGAGAGGAGATTTGATAACGTAAAAGACACAACATCTGTAGTATTTATAAAACTTTGTCCATCACAGATTTCAAAAGAAAAAAACAACAACATGGAAACATAGTAACAAACGTGATACTAAAACTTCAACACAAGTGTTTTGATAACTGTTACGCCGTGGGTAATTTGTTTCTGCATATCTCATATTATACCCGATCTTCCAACTCTCCCCACGAAATGAAAAGTTCTATCAACGCTATGTATTGCAGCTAGCCAAGTATAGAGACAATATGCACATACATTTCTATGCTGTAAATTTAAGAAGCAAATAGAAGTATATGCATTTTAATATTGGATTCCCAAACTGTTGAGTTTTGTTACTGTCCAACACGAGACTTAATTTCCATCACACACTCCAACAATCTCAGACAGAGGAAAAGGGTAGATTCGTAATATATTCGCTAGTTATCTTTCATTTTCATCATATTTGTTTTGGAAATCTAATTATCAAGTTCTGAAAATTCTATCAACAGAATCACTAAATTAAAAAAAAAATTTAGTCATATTTGAAACGTCAAAATCGATACATGTCACTATATTTTAAAGACACAACATCAACAAAAATTCACAAAAGAATTCAAATTCCATTTTTCATCCCTCGGCCTACCCTGGTGAGTTCTCTTGCTCCTCTGGATAAGTTTCTCCCTCTCATAGTGTGTTTCTCAGTTCTGAACAGGTGGACGCATGCACAGAGTCAGCTCAAATAGCTTCTTTAGCAAAATATAAATACGACCAGACAAACACGTTTGGATCTGGACTGTGTAAGAGCCTTGATTTGAAAGGTTCTAACAGTTCGGAGTTGAGTGATAACCGCTTCTCTTTTCTAAGATTGTCGATTCTATGGCAAAGAAACCTGTTAAATACTTTGTGGTATGTATGGTTTTACATGAACTGTGTTAATTTTTTATTCTTACTGTCTATCGTGAAGTAGCTTGTGAGCTTAATGTCTGGATAAACACCCAGGTGGACGCGTTCACCGAGTCGGCGTTCAAGGGGAACCCTGCAGCAGTGTGTTTATTGGAAGAAGAGAGGGAGGAATCATGGATGCAAAGCCTAGCAACCGAGTTCAATCTCTCTGAGACATGCTACTTGACTCGGATTATAGACTCCGACAGATCTGATATCTCATCCAATGGATCCTCAAATGATCGTTTCCACCTCAGATGGTTCACTCCCACTACAGAGGTGAATTTAGGTTTCATATTCAGTGTCCTTTTCTTTTTGTGGAAATTATGTTCACATTCTTGGTGTCTTGTCTTGTCTTCCTAGGTTGAACTTTGCGGCCATGCCACGTTAGCATCTGCACATGTTCTTTTTTCATGTGGTTTGGTGAAGTCCAATATTATTGAATTTTTCACTCTGTCTGGAGTTTTAACTGCCAAAAAGGTCCCAGGGAACAATGAATCAGGGGCCCCAGATGATGGGTTTTTCGTTGAATTGGATTTCCCTGCTGATACAGTTGCTGAGTTCAATGATGCTGACATTTCGCAAATTTCGGCCGCTTTGAATGGTGCCCATGTTATTGATGTAAAGAGGACAACCATTGGAGATAACCTCTTGGTAATTCCTTGTATCTGTTCCTGATTTCTGTTTTGTTTTTTGGCACCACCAAACAAGCTCATTAGTTTGTGGCTGCTAAGCCATTCTCTAAAGTAACAAAATGTTCTGTTCAAAGATATGATGTGATTTATATTGAATATTGGAAAATGGCATGTTGGATTTGAATCGTGAAAATTTGATATTGAGTGAATGATGAAGCTAGTGATGTTTCATAGGTTGAACTTGCTTCAGGAAAAGCAGTTGCAGAACTACAGCCAGACATTGGTGCAATAGAAAAATGTCCTGGAGGAGGCATCTTGGTCACTGGGACTGCTTCTCCAGAGTCTGGATTTGATTATTATTGTCGAACTTTCTTTCCCAAATTTGGAATCAATGAGGTAATATATATGTTTAGTACGAGCTAGCTTGTGTTTGTGATGTCAAGTGGTTGAAATAGTATAAATCTCTATTGTGTCCCTTGGTAATAAATCTCTAAAAAGTTTTTGACAAATCTCCAATGCATTAGATTAACATTCAATGCATCTGGTAACTAATTTCTAATCCCGAAGTTGCTAATTATCATTTTTTTTTCCTCTCATTTGGTATCTGATGTATATGTAGCTTTTTTTTTATCTGATTAGAAAGTAGCATTTTACATGAGTAGATTGAAAATGATCTGTATAACTTGTATGAGAAAGGTTTGTTCCGATCTTTTATTGTAAAAAATTAGTTAGGGAGATGTTGAAACACTTGTTGATTTGCTTCAGGATCCTATCACTGGAAGTGCACAATGTGCCTTGGCGCCTTACTGGGCCAAAAAACTGGGGAGATGTGATCTCAGTGCTTATGCGGTAGTCTTTTCTCTTCACTTTTTGGTATATTATGGTTATTTGTCATAGTAAATTTGTGGGTTACTTTTGAGCAGGCATCATCGAGAAGTGGAATTGTTCACGTTCATTTTGATAAACAGAGAAAAAGGATATTCATGCGAGGAAATGCTGTAACTGTCATGGATGGGAATGTTCTGATTTGAATTCCAAAGTTATTTTAACATTGCAAAGAAAAATAGACCCAGAAACTGTAACTGGGTTAATAGTCAGGAATTTGATTTTTATACCTGAGATTTATAATCTCAGGTTGATGATTTATATAGATTGGATAAATACTTTTGTGAGATGAGAAGTTTTACATTAGAGAAAATTGTTTTAGTGATTACTTTTTTATTTTATTATAGAAGTGTTGAAAAATGCTGAGAAAAACGTCAACAAGATCGATTTCATGATATGTGGATGTTGATTGTCATTAAAGACTTATTTTAGTAAATTGTGTAAGCTTCGAAGATAAGCATCTAAGATACAATAAAAATTTCTCATCTGAAGAACTCAAAACTCTAAAAAGAAAAATACTTTTGTAATATTTAAATTTCATATAAGCATAGTCATATTTTTATCATTTTTATCAAAATTAGTTCATTTTCTTTTTTTATTACATTATGATTTGTTGTTTGTTTCGTTTCTGTTTTTATATTTTATTTTAAGTATAGTTTTTATACTTAGTTTATTTAAAATGAATTTTTGTTGGCTATTACTACGAAAATGCATAAAATTAATTGTTTTCTTTTAAAAAAACGTGCATGTACCATTTGTTAAGGAAAAAAAAAACTTAATTACCTTGGTGGGAAAGTTTCAACTTAATTCCCGTTTTATTTTAGTATCAATTGCATCTTAAAATTTGTTAAAATACTGGTCATTTTTGTTAATTTTCTAGAAATTTTGACGTAAATTGTAAAAGATTTTGATGAATTGATTGATGTAGATAATAAAAAATTAATTTTATTTATTTTAATATAAAATATATTAAAATAAAATAAAAGTAATTACTTTTATTATTTTTAATTATAATAATAAAATATATTATAAAAGTTGAAGTATGATGTATTATGATTGAGTGAAAAGATATTAAATATTTTATTATATTTTATTTAATTTTAGTTGTTTATTATTTTTAATTTTAGGAAATCTTCATTCCAAGAAAATATCAAGTTCTAAGTTGAAAGTTGAGTATCAAGAAAAAAAACCTCCATTGGTGATCACCAACGTGGTTACCCAAGCTTGAAAGAAAATCTACTCATGAAGGAAATCTTTATGGTTGATCTTCATAAATGCAAGCTAGAGCACAACTTAATTTTCTATACTGGAAATGTCTATGTGATTATCATATTGATTTTGTAGTAAATCATTTTAGAGAGAGAACCCCCATAATTAGCTTTAGTTCTTATCTATGATGCACTGATACGATACATATCTAATACGTCGATAAGTTTGTTTTGAAAATAATAGAATATGATACGTGATGGATACGTTGTATATGAATATTGAAAAGTGTACAATAATTCTTAAAAACATAACAAATATATTTGTTATTGTGTGAATCCAAATTAAAACTATATGTACTAAAGTTGTCAACATAAAAAATATAAATTATTGTCATCATAAAAGTACCACTACAAGAAAACTCTTAAATAATGACCAATTTTAATAACCAAAATTATGTTAGAGACCAATTTCATAATTAGAAATCAACTTAGAGATAAACTATTTTGGTAACCAAAACCTTGGTAGCTAATGTTGTTGACCAATTAAGAAACCAATTTTGGTAGTCAAAAACTTGGTAGTTAATGTTAGTGACCAATTTAGAAATCAATTCATAATAAAAACTATTTTAATTATCAATTTAGAGACGATATATATATTTTTTTAATTATTTTAGTTGTCAATAATTTTTAGTTTTTAAATTGGTACTTAAATTAGTCATTATATGGTGACTAATTATATTTTGTTATTAAAATTGGTCACTATTCAAATATTTTCTTGTAGTATACTACGACTTTATAAATTAGATATTTTATTTATTAAGTATCGATAAAATATCCTAAAGTATCAGATACGGATACATGTCGGACACGGATACGTGACCCAAGTTGAAGTATCGGTGCATCATAGGTTCTAATTGTATATCTTTGTAAAGCTCTGGAAGGAGAAAAACTACTCTATGTTCTTATTGTATACATCATTATGAGAAGCTAATTCGTTCCTAGTAGAGATTGAATGTAACTTCTAAAATCTCTTTGTATTGCACCTGATTATATATTTATTGTGTTCTTGTTTTATGTGTTGGTTACTTGATTTGTATTGATTGTGTTGGTGACTTGGTCAACCATCATGCCTCATCAGCACTATATGTAGAGACATCTAGTCTAGTGTTTAGATCCAATCAGGTCTCATAATGTTTTGCATATACCATATATGGATATGCGGCTTTAGTTGGTTTAAAGAATCTTGTTCTCAATGCAAGGGTTCCTCCACCTGGATGGGGACATCCTGCATCTAACACCCTTAGATTCTAACTCTCAAACATGAGGTTAGATGTATAAGTAAAGCGTACTTTCAGGAACATTAAGACAAAGAACTTAATTTATAGATAATTAAGGGCAATGCAGTAAAGTTAATTAGCCAAGTTCAATCACAACGCCTTAATCAGACTCACTTCTCTCAAACTTAGTTTTAGTCTATTTTCAACAATACTAAACCAAACTTTTGACTATTATTTCATTGCCAAACTTGGGTTAGATAATAGATTACTAATTTAGTTACCAAATCTCTATGGATATGACCTTGTTGTGCTACAATTGACCAGTATTCTTGTTGGAGAAGTTAGACCCTCATCTAAGGTGCAAACACTCACCGCAAACCCAATCATAGTCATCACCAAGTTAATTTCAAAAGAGTCCATTTTGTAAAATAAATAAAAAAATCCCAAAGCAATAAAGAACCCTCCAATTTGAGATTTCAGCCAAAAAGGCTTCAGTTGAATAGTGAACAATAATAGACACCACCAACAACTTCATCCATGGGTTTCAAAGGAGAATATGAAGTGAGTTATATCTGTTGGTGTAAGAGTTGAGAAATTTAATTAAATAAATAAATGCGGGTAGTGGGAGCTTTTATGGTAATTAATGTTAGCTTTTATGACATGAAAAAGTATTAGCTCAAATGGTTAAGAGTACTTGGTTATATTAAGAGGATTTGGGTTCGAGTTTAATGTTTGCCATTTGTGTGTTATTTTAATTGTTTATTATTTTAATAATAAACACTTGAACATGATGAGTGATAATACAATCCTAAATTTATAGAAATTATAACAAAACATGAATTGGTTGATTGGTTATGCATTGGCTTGGCAATTATATGGTCATGTGTTCAATCATTGTTGAACACGAATTTAACTTTATTTTTGGCATGAATGTGAAGGGCAGAAACCCTAGTCGTCTAGAGAGCTGGAAAGGGGATTTAGAAGCCTATTAACATGTGGAAAAGGGGAAGGAGACAAGAAGTGGGTTTTGCTATCATCAAGGTTTACAAGAGTGGCAATTGCTATCATCAAGGTTTACAAGAGTGGCAATTGGAAGCACGAAATCCAGGTTAGGGGAGCTCCTTTGCGTGTACATTCATTTGATGATGTTTTTGTAACATGAGGTGTGATTGTAGTGCCTCTACATGATCAAAAGTAATATGTTTTCGCGTTTCTGGAAAATTTCCAAAAACTACCTGGTGCTTTGAAGGCCCGTCAGGCGATGCATGTGTGTTGAACCCATTTTAGGTTTTTAGTTGAATCGCCTGGCGGCGAGGATGAAGTTGCCAGACGACGCGAACTATGGTGGATGCTTTTGTGATGTTCTTTGGATTATGTGCTAATTATTAGTTCCTGGAAATTTTTTTAAGTACATCTATATGGATGATGTTGATTAAATGATAATAATTACTTTATTGATGTTCATGATGATTGAATAGGCGTGCATAACATGAAGGGTCCATCTTGGGTTTGGGGGTAAATTGTTAATATGATTTGGGGAGTTTAATCATGGTGAAATTGAGAGTTTATGATTTTATGTGATGAATATGCATGCGTGAAAATTGAATGGCTATGGCTTTATGCATTTGATTGACTGAAATTCGAATTGGGGGTTTAGGGTTCTTCATGGGTGTAGGAAAATTCTGGGTTCTGCCTAGAACATGATGAGCCGCCTAGCGGCCAGTATGCACCACTAGGCGATAACGTGGCAGAAGAGGTGATTTGCAGTCATTAACTGTTTGGGGGTGTTTTGGATCTTGTTGTGGTTCCTTATGACCATGCAGAGGGTAGTTATAGGAACTGGATAAACTATAGCATTGTGATTATATTGAAAGGTATGTAGATGGTAAAATTGGTGAAGTGTGTGAAATTGGCGGCGCTTAGGCAACGCTAGGCGATAGTGCAGAGGGCAATGTGCTTTTTCGGATTGCGTTTTTTGTGTTTGTGATGTTGGGCTTGGACCAGGAGATGCTTGATTATGTCATGAGCGGGTAAGTTCATGGTTGGTGGTGAACACGTGATAATATGAGTGTGGAGGTTCATATTATGATGCCCTCATGTGAGGATACGAGCGAGGAGGTTCATATGTTTCGTGCTCATCCTTGAGGGTTGTAGCGAGCGGGGAGGTTCGTAGTTGTTGGATCACGTGTGTTGGACTACGGGCGGGGAGGTCTGTAGAGTTGGACTACGAGCGGGAATGGTCGAAGAGGTAGGACCATGAGCGGGCAGGTTCGTTGAAACATGTATATTCTGGGTCCATGGTCAAGTAATTACTTGTGTGATTTGGAGGTGCATGGTCTATAAGGCTTTGGGTGATACCTTAAGGATTAAATTTGTTATAGCATTTCTTGGGTTGTGGCTTAGAATGGTATCCCTTGAGTTGTGGCTCGGGATATAGAGTAAACACGTGGCATTCCTTGAGTTGTGGCTCGAAATGGTATCCCTTAAGTTGTGGCTCGGGATGGTAGATGGACATGAGCATTCCTTGAGTTGTGGCTCGAATTGGCGAGTGTTGCCAATGTGAGTGTGCGAGTTGTGGCTTGTACGAATGGGTCCAAGAAGATTTCACTCTTTGGCGTTAGCCGACGAATTTGGTAGTCTTGGGACAATTATGAACTATGGTTCGTATTGGGAACTCCACCTGTTGTTATGGAGTGTGGTCCGTAGCAAGTTTCTCGCACCAGTTCTATAAGTTATGGCTTGTAGGTTGATGCAACAAAGGGTATCTTAAGGTTATCATCTAAATATGTAGAACATGGATAACATGATGGTGGCCATCTGGTACGAAATCAAAAGATAGAGTTCCATTGATGGATATATATATATATATATATATATATA
>Ga0214545_1001358_pt1 | contig 45335 bp, 39 predicted proteins | sample CNSS4metaG_FD_160064 | JGI IMG/M metagenome (GOLD analysis project Ga0214545, IMG submission 160064) | Root nodule microbial communities from cowpea collected in UCLA plant growth center, Los Angeles, California, USA - CNSS4 | ecosystem: Host-associated > Plants > Roots > Nodule | place: USA... | reverse complement strand
AGGAAAATCCTATGGTAAAAAAAAAAATTGATTCCATATCTTTTTATCAAATAATAATTATTTAGAATAGTAGTCAGGGCGTCATAGACTAAGCCCCTGTTTGGGCCGTAGGTGGGCCTGGGTCTTGGGCCAGGCCTCTTAGAATAATTATCATGGTCCCTGTTGGATAATCTTTAATTTTGTTAGATAATCTTTAATTTTGTTAGATGATATCTAGATTAGTTTTTAGATTATAGAGTTGTTTTTATTTAGCAAAGTGATAGGGTATTTTATATTTGGTTAATTAGATTTAAGTTAGTTGTTATTTTAGTTAGTTGAAGTATATAAGATTTAGTTTGATAATATGGGATATTAGATAAGATTAGATTAGGTTAAGATTTAGTTTTGTTTGTTATTATTTGGTTTGTAATTGGCTATATAATAGTGCATTCTCCATCAATGAAAAACACCACAATGAGTTACATTACATATTCTTCTAGTGTGTGTGAGTTTTTTTTTTTCCAACAGGCCCTTAGGGGCCTTGTGGGTAATTCTCTGAATTTGTCAAATTCCTGCTTAATCATCTTAAGTTACCGGCTTAGGCCGGTTACCTTTTAACGGCTTAGGCCGGGTACTGTTAAGCGTTCATACATGGTGATTACTTGCGTTTTTGGGGGCTATATAGACGGGTTTTGTGGCTATAGTTGGGTTGGACCGGCTAGGTGTGGTACAACATTGGTTCTGTAATGACCCCCTTTTGGTATTATTGTGCATGTAGTAAGAACAATAATAAATATTTTACTTTTTAAACAATTTTTTTCTAAAATAACCCTTATTTATTTTATACCTATATTACTTGAATTATTAGACAATTTTCAAAATATACGGAATAATATGAAATATTTACTTTAAATTAATTATTTCTATAAATATATTTATTTCATTAATCAATTTTGATATTGTTATCCCACAAAATTTGAAATCATTAATTATAATATTATTTTGTGATGACAAAGTTCTATAAATTTCACATATGTTATATGTTTTAAGACGTTAAGTTTGTTTTATTATAAAATATACTATGTCATTAGAGTTTAAAGGAGTGAGTGTTTGAAACTTTCAAGGATAAAACGAGTGAAGCACTCATTTTAGGCCTCCAAGGAAAGAAGGCCTCAAATTTTTTTTTACTACTAATATCTTTTTATTAAATAAATTATAATATTATATTTAAGAAAAAAGTCCTCAAAAATGTTTTTTAGTACTAATATATCTCTATTAAACTAATTATATTTTTTTAAAGAAAAAAAGCCTAAAAAATACTATTTTATTACTAATATAACTTTATTAAATTAATTATAAATTTATGTGTGAGAATAAAATTTAATTAAATTATTATTAGTGTCTGTTAAATTTTGTTGGTATTAAAAATGATATTTAATTAGTTAAAATCTTTTTTTAGGAAATTATAATTTTGTTTACGAAAAAGACAATAGTTAGTTATCTTTATTTTCTTATAATCAATATTGATTCTATTTTCTTTCTTTATCTTTGTGTGTTTTCTGTTGTCTCTCCTTACTTTCTTATATTCTAGAGTCCTTATTTAGGATTGAGTTTGGCAGATAATATTTTTTGAATCTCATGTTACCTGTGTGTACCAATCTTTTCATCCTCAATTATGGTTAATATGTTTCTTCTTTATATTTGCGTTGATGTTATTTTTATTTTGTTTGTTGGATTTGTATTACTGTATTAGAATTAAAAATGCGTTTCTTTTGCCCAATTTTTTTTTTCGGTACTTTTAATCGCATGCTTCTCGAGAGTTTTTCTTTTTCCATGTATCTTAACCAGGAATTGAAACTTTTCTACAAAACTATTAATTAGATTAATGTTTAGTCTTTTTTTTTTGGATAATAGATTAATTGGAGCATAATTCAAAGTTGAGTTTCTATAGAAAGATAATTTAAGTTTAGGGATTAAAAAATTTACTATCGAGTTGAAAAGAACAATAATTTTCTTAATTATTTTTTATTAATGATTAATCTTAAAATAAAATTTACACGTTCGTGAAAAAGTAGAGACTTGAGAAGGAGAAAGAGACTTGAGTGTTTACTACCGAGTTTACTTTCCTAACAACCTGAATCGGGTTTTATTATTTGAACCCATTTGTTTCATATACTTATCTTCATTTGTGTTTTATATATTATAATTTTTTATTTTATATAAAAATATGTAGATATGTCAACTATAAATTTTGAATCAGGCTATTTAACAATTCATAAGTGTTGACATGCGAAACTTGGATGGTGTGTCTCTTGAAGATTTGATGAAGCTTTGTTGAAATAACTTGAAGCCATTGCTTTGAAATCATGTCTACATTGATGAAGTTATGGAGATTTGATGTTGCTCATGTTGAACAAGCCTTGAACGTGTGCCCTCCATATGGATAAATCATTAGGAAAACAAGCTTGAAGTTTGAATTCTCTTTGTAGACCATTTAGCATTTATTAGATGTATAAGGTCTTTATTGAGTCTTTTAATCTGTTGAAATATTTTTCAACAAGCTAAAATGTGTCTTTTAATCTATTGAATGGATTTTCAATAGGTTAAAAGGTTAGTTATAGTAGTCTTAAACTGTGACTTATTCAATCAGTTGATTTATTTTTTAATCGAATGATTTCACTTAAGTTAAGTGAAATCAACCGATTGATTTTAAAATCAACCTGTTGAATTTCGTAACAATTTGACTATACGAGCTGTATTTTTCGAAAGAGAGGTAAGAAGACAATTTTTTAGCGCGAAACTGTTCTAGAAACCTGGGAATTCTCTCTCTTTCGCGATCATATAGATTGCAGCTGGTGAAGATTGATCTTGGATCAATTCTTGGAGCATTTTGGTTTTGTTTGAAGCTTGGAGAATGTATTTGTGGTAGACAAGGTTGTGCTACCACTGAGGTTTGATCTTTCTCAAGCTTTGTGTGTGTGTGTAAGGGTGTAAATTTTGTAAATCTTTTGAAATAATGCAAAGTCAGGCTCGGATTGCCTTGACAAACTGAATGTAGCTCAAGTTTAAGTGAACCAGTATAAAAATCTTGTGCATTAATCTTTTCTCTAACGCTTCTCTTGCATTATCATTTAAAGTTTAAAAAATTTGGATTTAAACCATCTTTTTGATATTCTTGAATGTTTTGGTGCCATATGTAGCATTGAGCATGTTTGTGTAACTCATTGGAACCTATCTTGATTGATCTTTTACATTGTTCTTGTTTTAAATCACAAATCTACATTTCTGTACTTTTTCTAGTATTTTAGTCTATTGTTTTTCTGATTCAATCGATTGATTATACCAGTACATAATCTATTTAGTAAAATCAATAGACTAACTATATTTTTGATCGGTTGAAAGTGTATTGTCCAGAGGTGTTTGCATTCAAACTTGGTGATCAAATTGATTCAATTTAAAACAATGTTAAACCTTCAAGAGACATCCTATTTTTTATCTAGCCAATTCAACCCCCCCTTCTTGGCATTTCAACCATTTCAAAACTTACAATAAGAAGAGAATAATTGAGTTTTAATCACATGACAAAAATGAGCTATGAATAAATTTATAAAAATAGATAAGAAAAATGAATTAGATAATACAAGTGTGTGCTCTGTGAATGAAAGATAATAATAATATAGATATAGGTGAAACCAACAATAGAGGAAGAGAAGTAGTTAGTGAGGAGGATAATTCTAATTCTTAAACCCATGATAACAAGGAGGAGATTGAGAGATTAGATGATGATTATACTCTTAATAAAAATATGTATAAGATCCAAACCAATGGAAGAATACTGATACAAGTTTGAGAGATTTATTTGTAAAAAATATTCTATTAAAATCAATGATATAGATTTTCCTAAGGATATACATTCTAGGAAATTTTCTTCATCAAATTATATTCAAAGGCCTTTTAACCAAATTTTGTTAAGTTTATTTGTTGTTTCAAACGCGTTTCATGATAATATTTGACTTAATATTGAAGCGAAAATGTGTCAAACAGTGTACAAAACTCAAATACTATCATGAAATGCGCTTAAAATGTTAGATATACTTAACAAAATTTGGTTAAAAGGACTAAACCCATGTATTTCTAAGGATGAAGAACTAAATTGGTCAAAAGTTTCGAAGAGGTGATCAAGGGAGAGCTTGCAAGAGTTAAGGCGAAGCTAAGGAAATTCAGGTTAGGGCAGTTCCTATGGCTTGTTTTAATTTCGCTATTTTATGAATGTATGATCTGAATCATAATAGAATTGTGGAGCTTGTTTTTCTCTCATTTTCAGTAGTGTTTCTGGAATTTTCCAGAAATCGCCTGGCGGTAGTTCATGAGCCGCCAGGCGACACATACATTTTTGCCCATTTTTTTGGGTTTCACCATGAACCGCCTGGCGGTCGAGGGGTGACCCGCCAGGCGACGCATACTGCGCATCCCAGTTTTGGTTGTTTTGGTGGTCTTGGTGCTTTCTGTGATGTGCCATGATAATTTATATGCACGAACATGAATTCTATGTTGTAAATGTCTGCAAGTGATCTTGATATATTGAGGTTATGTATGTTGTGTGAAATTGGGGTTTTAGAATTTATGTTGGGATTGGGGACAAATCAATTTGGAATTGGTAATTTATAGATGAGTCGTGGCATAAACAAATAGTGTACATGAGAAAACAGTTGTTTTGTCGTATGATGGTTACAAGGAAGTTTATGACTATATGATGGATGTTTTGTAATTGTGATATTTATGTGTATTTTCGTGCTGGAAAAACCTGAGCAACACCCAGATATGCATGTACCGCCTGACGGTACAGGAACTGCCACCAGGCAGCTCGTTGGTATATCTTACTAGGTGATTTTGTACGAAATTTGCACCTTTAGTCATTTAAATGATGAATTAGCATGTATGAAATTGAAAGGAAGCATGTTGTTGCAAGTGGTATGATAGGGAACTAAATAAGGTTAAGAAAAGTGGAAGTTGAAATAATGATACGATGTAGTCGATGTGTTAATTGGTTGTTTTATGAAATGTGTTATATTCCAGAAAGTTTGACATGTTGTTAAAATATGAAGTGTGATGAAGAAGGTGGCATTACTGCTGAAGAGTTGGTATGCTAAATAGATGAGAAAAATGCTAAGTGCAGTGTGTAAAGTGTAAATTCAGTTTGGTGAACAAGTCTGAATGCATGAAAGTTATGTTATTAGGAGTATAGCATTTTACCACATGGATTGAGTTAATTTTGAGAAGTGTATGTAACAATGGTAGTTATTAATTGCATGATTAAGTGGTGTGAATGACAATATGGAGTAGAATTGTGCTTGGTGTGACATATTTGCGCTATACTTTGGTGAGTGGTATGTTTCGAGATATGTTTAAGTGCCAAAAAAAACCAGTAGCAGTGTGCTACTTGTATAGCGCTTGGCGGCATGAGCCGCCAAGCGGACGGGAACTAAATCAGTGACAGTGGTCACAACGGGAGCAGGGTGCCTGGCGACGGGTGATGGTTGCGCCAGGCAGTGACGGCAGAGCAGGGCGTCTGGCGGTGTGGTGGTGCCCGCCAGGTGGTAGCGGCACAATGAGGGTACTGCAGGCACACAGCGCTTGGCAGTGTGTGATGCCCGCCAGGCGGTCTGGAGCTAAGTTTCGCCTAGCGGCGTGAGATGCGCGCCAGGCGGTTTTGGTCCAGTAATGGTGCGTGAGGAAATTTTCTACACCGCTTTAGAGGATGTTCATGATGCGATGCTTTGGCTGGGGGCCCAGTTACGAGTGCAGCTTGTATTGGGGAACACGTGACCACTCTAGGTTGTAGCCTGGTGGTTTAGGAAGTCCAGTGGAGTGTGCGGGTTGTGGCTCGTACGGCGGGGTTTCGGATGATTGCCCTCTTCAGTGGATTCTGATAGAGATTTGGTAGTCTGAAAATAACTACAAACTTAGGTTTGTTTTTGGGAACTCCACTTGGTGTCACGGTGAGATGCTGTGGCAAAGTTATTCCCACGTGTGGACTATCAGGTGGTGGCCTGTAGTTGGAGGGGCGAGTAGACACTCGTACAGCAAGGAACGATCATTGATCTCACCTAAAGGGTATAGAGATGTTAGACGTCTAAAGGCAAGTGTTGGGAGTGAAGAAGTAAAAGAAAATGGGGAAATTGTACTAACCCGGGTTTAAATTTGTTGATGTTGTATTTCAATATTATATTGTTTGGTTTTATTTAAATGAGCTCACCCTATCTGTGTGTGTGTGGCGATGATCATGTAACTTGTTACATGGGAGCAGATGTTGATGCAGGCGAGTAGACAGATGCGTAGAGACGGAGTGGGGGTACCTTGGGGTTTTGTCACTAGACATTATGATGAACTATGATTTTATATGTAATAGTTTTATAGACGATTTTTATTCGTAACACGTACTGATGCGACTTATATTATCTATATTGATGCATTGGACTTAAATATTTAAATCTTCCCGTGTTTTTGGGAAATTGGCGATTAATAAATGAGATGATTATTTTATTTACTTTCGTAATTAACTTAATAAGTAATTTCCGGCTAGGACGTTACAGCCTACGTATAGCCCCGTAAGTAGTTATCGAATGAATAACTAGACAAGCATAAGTGGCCTAGGCCACCTACTTCAGAGGACAAGACGACATCTGTTGACCATTCTAGATTAAGAATATTACAAACAAGGCCCCTAGTACCAACAATCATTAACTAAGGGCCTAGGCCAAGCCCAGGCCCATCTACGACCCAAACAATGGCCTAGCCCACGACAGGGCCAAACATAATTAATAACTCTATAAATATACATGGACCCCAGTAATTAAAGGTATGCATTCATTAATTCCTTAATAAAGAGATTTGACTTTCTAAGAATCCTTTGGCTGACTTGATTGTTAGAGCCCTCTCCGTAGGTAACCCCTCAGGGGTCCAAACCGTGCATACCAGCAGATGACATACGCAAGCCGAGGAGGAGCCAACTCGAGAGATTACGGATTGAGGTAATGTGATATTTGTGTCTGACTTCTCTTATTTGTTTCCACGGGAACAAGTTATATGAATATGATTGAGTATGACCATAGCCCATAAGCAAGTTTTACGTCACTAAATTCATTTATTAAAACATATTTTCTTTGGTAAAACATGATATTTGTTAGTATCAAATTATGATGATGGATATGTATTTTAAAATTTGTAGTTTCTCAATTTGTGATATTTCTAATATTAAGTGTAGTATTCCTGAACTAAAAGATAATTAGAAGTTTTGGAAAGAGAAAGTTCTTCTCCATTTGGATTGGATGGACATTAATTATGCTATTAGATAATAAGAATCATATGTTATTATTGAGACCAACACTCCATATGTTATTAATCTTATGAGAAGTGAGAGAGGTCAAGTCATCTTTTTGTAACGTTCATAAAGACCAACATTTCTGCTAGAATTCAGGGTTCTATTGATCAACACGACAATGTGAGAAAATTACTTAAGACTATTGATGAATAATTCACCACATCTGATAAATCTTGTCAACACCCTTATCATGCAATTTTCATCCTTGGATATGAACTAAAAGCCTTGGAGATTACCATGTCTAATTCCTTTCTAGAACATTATATTTTGGTTACTTTGTCTCATCAATATGTTCCTTTCAAATTTCTTATAACAAACATAAGGATAAGTGGTCTTTAATGAATTGTTGACCATATGTGTTCAAGAAGAAGAAAGATTACTAATAGAGGAAGGTGAAATGGTGAACTAGACTACTCTTACAAATAAGATGACTCATGTTAACTAGAAGACAAAGATGTATGCCAAGCTGGTTATAAACAAAGAGTCAAAGTGTTTCTTTTGCAAAAGAAAATGACACACAAAGAAGGATTGTCCAAAGTTTAAGAATTGGCTATAGAAGAAAGGTAATTCTTTGCTTTTGTTTGTTATGAATCTAATATGACTAATACTAAACATAACATGTAATATCCCGACTGGATATTACATATTTAAATAATAAAATAAATAAATAATAATTAAACTTCATTTAATAACATTTTATTTCCCAAATATGTGGAAAAATTAAAACTTTATTTCATTTATAAAGTGTCTCAATAAATCCATATTTATAATCCATATTTATAAACCTAAGGTTACAATTTGTAAAATTCATAATAAAAACAACACTATAAAATAAGCATATATATATATATACATATATATATATATATATATATATATATATATATATATATATATATATATATATAAATGGCATACATAGGACTTGAACCCAAGTCCACTCGCACAACCAAGTACTCTCAACCATTTAAGCTAGTACTTTTCCACATAATACCAATCAATACTTAATGCCATAAAGGCTCCCACTACCCGCATTTATTAATTATTTATTTATTTAATTAATTAAATTGAATGGGTCTTACATAACACATGGTGGTTGATTTTAGATTTATAGTCCATGTTTGTAATATTATACAAGGTATGCAAGACCTAAAGAGACCAATGATAAGTGAGCATTATTGGTAAGTTCACATGTGGAGGCCATTAGGACATTCATTTAGTTTTGAGTTGAGGTTTTATTTTGTGTTTTGAAAATGTCTTCTAGTTTCTAATTTTAATAAGAACTTAATTTCCATTTCGCAACTTGCACATTTGGGGTTCCTTTAATTTCATGGATTTAAGTTATACTTTATTAAGTAAATCGAAAGTTGTTGGTTTTGGTGAATTGTATGATGGTTTACTCTATTAAATAACAAAAACCATAATGATTATAGTTCTATGCATGTTTGTGTTGGGTTAAAACGATATGTTGTGATTGAAAATTCCTTTATGTTATTGCACCATAAATTGGGACATATCTCCATTGAGAGAATCAAGCGATTAATAAAAGATGGAGTATTTGGTACTTCAGATTTTGTTGATTTGAGATTTACGTGGATTGCATTAAAGGTAAGAAAACTCACAAGTCCAAAAAGGGTGATAAAAGGAGTTTAAACCTACTAGAAATTATTCATACAAATATTATGGTCTAGATGTGAATGCAAGTAATTTGAGATACTTCATCACCATTATAGATAATTAATCACGATATATTTTTCTTTATTTACTTTGATTCAAGGATGAAACTTTAATTGCCTTTAAAGCTTTTATTGTTGAAGTAGAGTTAAAATGTAATAATGGAGTAAAACACATATTCTAATATGATTCCGATGGATCAAATGTTAGTCTTTGTTGTAACATGTTTAATACTAGTCTTTTGAAATGTCAAATGTGTTAGAAAATATTGAATGTTAGATTATAGACTAAAAAGAGTTGGATGTGTACGTATGCATTTGTTTAATGTTCAATCTTGTAATTTTAATTAACCTACCCTCGCATGTTATAGTGATCATACTTGGTATCGCAATATATAATGCAATAGTTGGCAGAGACATCAAGTTGACTAGGAGGTCCTTTACCTTGTGTTTGGATGAAGCATTTCAACAATGTTGAGAAATTGAAATGCATTTTATTTGAATTGCTTGCAATTAGATTCCACTCATTTTTTTGAATAACTTGTTTGGATAAAGAAATTAAAATACCTTACATTTCAATTTCTTGTGAGATAAAATTTCATTCTACAATATTTATATTAGGCTTAATTATGTTTTGAGTTCATGATAAATTTGGAAATGGGCTCGACGACCCTAATAGCTTGGGCTGACCCGACTACCCAACCAGGTTAGTCTGATTCGACGACCCAAACATACCAGGCCAGGAAACCTAAACAGGCTAGGCCGACCTGACAATCCAAACAGGCCTGATAAGTCCAACAATCCATAAAGGTTGATCGTGCGGCCAAGTTCGTCGACTCGGTCCGACCCAGCCTGTCTAGGTCGTTGGCCTAGCTTGGCCTCCCCAGGTCGTCGGGCCCACCCGACCCATCTCGGCCATTGGGTCCATTTATTTTATCGAACCCGCTCGACCAATCTATGGGCCGACTCGGCTTGGTCATCGGGCCGGTCGGACCCGTCTAGGTATTCACGACGGTAAGGTTTTTTGGGTCGATGGGTCAGTTAGGCCCGTCTAAGTTGTCGGGTCAGTCCCGTTTGGGTTGTCGGGTTGACTGGGCCCGTACAAGTCGTTGGGCCTACTCGACAAGTCTGGGTTGTCGAGTCCAAATGACACCTCTAAATCGTCTGGCTCGTCCGACCTGTGTTGGTCGTCAAGCCTGCTCGGCCAGTTTAGACGTCAGTCCCGCCCATATGTGTCGTCGGGCCAGCCTTGTCTATCTGGGTTGTGGGGCCTGCCTGACCCATTTGGGTCATCGAGCCCGTTCAGCCCGTTTGGGCAGTCGAGCCCATTTGGGTTGTTGGGCTCGTCCGACCTATTTGTGTCGTTAGTCCCATTCGATTCATCTAGATCGTCTTGTTTGCCTAGCCCGTCAAGGTCTGCCTAGGCTGGCCTGTCTGGATTATCAGGCTAGTCAGGCCCATCTTGGTCATTGGGCCAGCCGGACAATCTATTTTAAAAAATAATATACTTTTCATGTTTAAGAAAAAAATCCATGGGTTGGCTTTGACCCACAGGGCTTTTATGGGGTTTTTGACCTTATGAGCTTTTTTAATGTGGGGCTTTTTTGCCTGTGAGCTTCTTTAATGTGGGACATTTTGCCCCTATGAGCTTTTTTGGCCCTAGCCCACGTTGATCAAGGCCAAACTCTATGGACTAGATCAAATTGACAACTCTACCATAGAGTTCAAAGTATGAGGTTGAGTGAGAATAATTTCAAATTCCACCTATTTTGAGACTATTTGAATTTCTACTAATTTAGCTAATTGAAATACTTCAAAAAAAAAAGTTTGCATTTTAAATTCTTTTTAATTTATATATCCAAACAAAATATTTCATTACAAAGAAATCTAAAATCTTCAAAAAAAAAATATGAATTACTTAATTAAAATATTCTATCAAACACACCATTATTGTTACTTTTAGTTTTATGTAATTAGTGTGAATATTATTTTTTAGAACTCCAATTCTAAAGTTTTGTAATTATACGGGATTCAAATGTTAAGTATTATATATAATTTTGTATGCATAGAAATATTAAAATTGTAGTACAGTTATAAAAAAAAAAAAAGTGTTTTCGTTAGCTCTATTCAAATTCTCCCTTCTAAGTTACTTTCACTTTTTACATTGATTAAAATTCGATGTGGAAAGTCTTCCACAGTCAGCATTGGTGACATTACATTATGCCACTAATATATAAAATATTAAAAATAAACAATATAGATGGTTTGTTTGCAGAAATTATATTTACACATTACAATTTAAAATTGTTTTTGGATGTATTTTTTGTCTTAACAATTTCCTACTTGATTGAAATTATGAGAGCTTCCATCCAACCTTTATTAGTTAAATGTGGTAATGGAATCAATTCCAAATAAGCTTCCTTATAACAAGAAATTAAAGATAAAAGGATAAAATTAATTAGTTCTATAATTACAATTATAAAAGTTTAAACTAAAATAAGAAAAATTCTTTCTACTTTGTGAGCAAAAATTCAACAAGTCTGCCTCAATTGAGATCACACAAAATAGCATAAGACTCCAATAAATTAAAAAAAAAAGACATATTTCGTTTTGAAGCTCTAGAATTTTAGAATCAATATAACTAGAATCAACCAAAAATAATATCTATGAAAAAAGTTACGATAAAAATAGTAAACAAATGGTAAATAAGCTAAAAATACAAAATTTGTGCAAATATATATATTGAATCCAATTTATTACTTATAAAAGGAAATGATTTAAAAATTTTAAATAAAACATATTGAAAGTGTTTTTAATATACAATAAATTTATAAATGTATGCATAAAACATGTGTCATTAACTCATTAAGTTCAATAAGTTGTATAACTATATGCATATATGTATGCATAAAATACATAAAGTTATAAATGCATGCATAGATTATTTGAAGACGAATTATTTTACGTCATTATTTATTTATTTTTAAATAAATACATAAATTGTTGTTATGTTTGAACTTTTTTTATTTTTCTCGACACGGGTTTTGTTGACTTGGCTCAACTTAGGTTGGTTTGCTTCTCCGATTTTGCTTAATGTAAACTTGTCTTGACTCAACTTGATATGGATAAGGTCAACTCAACTTTCCCTAAGCTTGATGTAGACCAATGCTGGCTAAGTTCAATTTTGGCTCAATCTGACTTGATCAATATAACTCAACCCAACTTGAGCTTGGACTTACTTGGCCCATTATATGTTCATGCTGGTTTGGCTCGATTTTATCCAACTCAACTCATCTTGACATGTCATAGCTTGACCTAGGTTCCATTGACTTGAACTAATTTAGGCTTACCTTGACTAGGTTGACATGGTTTGAGCTTTGATTTAGGTTAGCATGGTTCAAACTTTGACTCAGCTTGACGTGGTCTAAGCTTGACTCTACTTGATATGACCCTGAACCTAACTTTCCTTAACATGGTCTGACTCCACCTAACCTAGCTTGGGCTCAAGGCAACTAATTGGAAATGATTATACTGCAATATAATTTAACTTAATTTTAACTTGGCCAACACTAACTTAGGTTTGGCCCAACCAACTTGACTTAGGCCTAACCCGACTTAAGGTTAGACCTACCCAACCTAGTCAAACTTCGATTTGACTAACTTGTCTATCTTGAGTCAAACCTTGTCTAATTTAACTTTAATGTGACTTAGTCTAACTTGTCTCTTACTTAACCCAACTTTACACAATATATGTCCAACCTAATTCAACTTAGAAAATAATTTTTTTTTATAACTAAATTTTAACAATTTTCTCTTACGACCTGATGAAACCGTTCCCTAAATTAGTCTCACTTAATTTAAAATTTCATAATTGATTTAAACTAATCTTAATTTTAAATTTTTAAAATTAAAAAATGTATCAAATGCAAATAAATTAAATGGATTAAAGTCCAAACTATATGAAATTAAATTGAAATAAAATTGTTAAAATAAACTTAAAATAATATAAATTTCAATAATTATAAATTGACTTTTTCTATCCAACTCTAATTTAACATATTTAAAATGAATAGAATTAGGATATTATTAAGTTCAAACGAAAAACTATCTCTAAAAATCTCCCTGTTAAACATAAAGAAAACTCTCAAAATATAGCCTTGGTAATTAATCCGAAGGCACATCGCACTCATGAAGGTTTATCAACACGACGTCTCATACACGTCACCAACCATTAGAAAGTACGTGTGACTTTGATGGATAAAGGATAACTATGAGTTTGTACACATAAAAATATCCACTAAAGTGGAAAAAGAAACGAGTATATACCGAGAATAATGCTTTAAAAAGGTATCAAAAAAATAATTAAAAAATATTGTAAAGGAGTATACAGTAAAAAAAATCTAAGACGCTATACTAATGATATTATAGTAAAATACACAAAACTGTAATTGTAACTTATCAAACTGAAATTCCAAAAAATCGACACCACTCAGCATAATCCGTGCAGCTACGCAATCGTTTTCTTCTAGTCCAAAACGGCGACGTTTTGATTGGAATTCGTGGAGACAGACTTTAACGGAGGAGCCGCGGCGTAACGGGTGGAGAAATTCCGTAATCCGTCGTAACCTTCATCGTCGAAATCCCCGTTATGACCCTCGTCGAAGTTCAAGGCGTAACTCAAGGGGTCGTACTGGTATTTCCCTGGCGCGTGACGCGAACCGCCACTCCGGGTGCGGTTGAACCGCCGGATGAAGGTCTTCCACCGGGGCCCCGCCGCGAGCTCTGACCACTCGCGCACCTTCATCAAGGCGGTGGCGCCGGGCGACCACCAGCGCCTGGCAACGGGGCTCCCTGTCGCCGGTTCGGAGTGCGAGTCGGACAGCGACGACGTGGCCCGTACGCGCTCCCACCACGCGAATCCGACGCTGGCCGAGCGGCGCCGGGAACCGAAACAGCAGGTGAAGCAGAAGCTGCAGCGCGCGTTGGTTAAGAGAGAGTTTGACCTCTCGTCCCCGCCGGCGGTTGAATCATGCTCCGAGGGTTGCGAATTGGACATACTAGAACCTGTTCTATATCCGTTTCAGTGATAGTGTGTGTGATACCAATGCAATAGGAGAGTGTCTAATTAATATACTACAACATGGATTAACCTAATCAATCATTCGCTATTAACGACTTGGTCAGCGCCCACAATACAAGTGCGGTTTTAGTTTTAGAACGTTAGTTTTATTAATGCTGATTGTTTTATGTTGTTGTTTGGTGAGGGTACTTTCGTAATTGGATAGCGATGGGTGTGGTAGCCGTTGAAGTTGAAGACTTTCTATTCATCGTTGACAGCATATGGTGAGCTGGATCATATATTATTGTTAGGTGTCAGAATGTCCCATTTTCATACATATCCACTTCACAGCTGGATCCACAATTCTTACATTATTTATATAACTAATTTTTATTTTCTATTATTAAGAGAAGTACTACCGCTAAATTTATAAAACTTTATTATTCAATATTAGTAGTTAATAAATTCAGTAAATATTTTATACAGAGAATATGATTACTTAACAATAACTTATAAAAAATATCACGTAAAAATTATTAAATAAAAAGAAATATATTTAATCAAAATACATAAATTTCAATTTGTAATAGAGCGTGTTTATGTTTTTGTTTTCGATATGTTTGATTTTGTCATTTTATTTTATAGAAGTGTTTCTATTTTATTTTAAATATCTGTATAAATGTTGAATACTATGTATGTCTGTTGTGCGGGGAATCCTAAGAGAAGTAAAAGTACTGAACACGAGTCAACCGACATCCAATAATTTATTTCACCGATTAATTTATCTACAGCCGATCAATCATGTGATGAAAAGAATGGCAATCAAAAATTGGAATATTTTAAATATATATATATATATATATATATATATATATATATATATATATATATATATATATAACAACGCATTCATAAATTAACATTGGTAAGGTAAACTGTTAGGTGAATTTCATTTTCTTTTGTTAGACGTGTAAAACGTTTGTTTGAGTAGTGTTTGCAATGAAAAATAAATTAGGTGATGAAAAAAAAAAACAAATAAATATAAAGTATAAATTTCTTTGTTTATGCTGATAACTTTAATGATTTTCCATGAAAATATTGTATAGAACATGGATCCATAAAAAGTAAATAATTTCAATGAAATAGATAGATTATGGGAAATGATTTTAATGTTCATATTACTTAAATTTGCTTTTATAAAGAAACATAAAGAAAAATGTTAAACGTTTGTTTTACTTTAGATGAATGACTACATATATTGATAATTAATATTCACTGAAAACGTAAATGAGCACTATAACTCTTAGAAATAACTTCATTTTTATAACAAGTAGAACACGTGAAGGATGTTATGTATTGTTCTTTTCATAAGAAAACTTATTACATTGTGTTTTGTCACACTCTTAAACTTCACATTAAATTTTTATTTATAAACTTACTTTTTATAATTATTTTATTTTAGGTGACACTTACATTACACTTATTGTTGGTGAAGTCATTAGTGCATAGAAGTTTTTATATGTTGGTTAGAGAATGTTTTGTATGTTTGTCCCAGAATCGAATAAATACACAAGATATAAAAAACTTTTTTATACCAGTTATTCCAAAATTGCTATAATTTTTCTCACTCGAAGTTTTGTTTTCTTTGTTACATACTTCTTTCTTGCTTTCTTCATTCAAATGTGATCAAAACAGCAACTCAACCTGACATCATCGTCATTCACCGCTTAGGGGAAGAGTCGTTAGTGTCAATGAGTTTCTTCTTCTTCACCTACGATAGCCACTCCTCCTCGTTATTCCACATTCACCTCCACCATCAACATTGTTGGGGCACGATCAGGAGAGGTGTCGGCCCACCCTCCCTCGCGCAAGGATTCTTCATTCTTCCAGTTACGAGTATCGCTCAATCTCGCTAGAACATGGTAACTTGTTGTCACCAGCGTTGAGTTTCTAACTCCTCTCACAAAATTTCCTTCTTCTTCTTTTTCTCCAAACACCCCCAAATTTCAACCACTGTCATTCGTCGCTCCTATAGCTAGAGCAGGTTGAACACTCACCTCCGCCTAAGGTCATTATCAACAATGTGAATCTCCCCTGCTCAAATTTTGGCAAGTCACGACATAGAGAACCCAAACCACAACATAGAGAATTGACATAGATCAATTGATGGTTTGGATTGTGTGTGTTGTGTGTGTTCTAGAGGTTTTTAAGACAAAGTTTGGAGAAGATTAAGAATAAGAGAGTTTGTAAAACACAACGACAAGGAAAATAGTAGCATTAAAAGGTTTGGGGTATACTATGTCGGTTACAGTGACAAATAGACATAGAAGGTCTTATAATATATTACAAAAATGCCACCATCCCACTTTCTATGTCGATTCTATGTCTAACCAGTATAGAAAGTCTTTCCATTTATTACAAAAATGTCACTGCTCAAACTTTCTATGTCGGGTCTAGGTACAATCAGTATAGAAAGTCTTATTATTTATTATGTGAACGTCATTGTGTCCACTTTTTATACCAGTTATAGTGATAATGGACATAAAATGTCTTACCATAATTACAACTCTACCACTGGGACACTTATTATGCCAAATGGATTATAACCGGCATAATAAGTTGTCATAAAAACTTATTTTTGCAGGTTAAATTATGTCTTTGGTCCCTATTTTTGTTTGAAAATATCAATTTGGAGTTCCTCTATTTTTATAAGTCTCAATTAGGTCCTAATTTCGATAAATGGTATCAATGATGCCTTTTCTATTAAGTTGACGTAAACAACATTTGGAGATGTTGAGGTGGATTTTTGTAACTAATACATGTCATTTAGATTTGAAATGCGATGGAAGACTTGTAATTGTTGGAAGATATATGTGTCATTTGGGTGTTTTTGTTGAAGCCCTAAATTGTGAAATTATTCCTTTTCTTCTCCGACGTTATGGTGAGCGTAAGTGAGTGATGAATCTAGGGCAGTCTTCTTCATCTTCCACCTGCAATGTTTCGGTCACAACAAATGGGGAGGAGTTGTGTCATGCCAGAAGGAAAATCTGAAGATATTACAAAAGGTATTTTAAAAGGGGCTCTTGGTATGCAAGATTCTCTAAGCATGCTTCGCAAGTTGCATGAGGGGATCGCACAACATACACCTCCTTTTGGGAGAAAACAAACTGAGAAACCAGAAAGAGACATAATTGCTGGAAACAAGATTGGTAGAAGAAAGGCTAATCCATTGGGGGAAGAAAGTAATACAAAGGGGTTTCAAAGACCATAACTTTCTGCTGGTGGTTCTTCAAGTAACTACAAAGAGGAACTTAAAAAGGTGATTAAAGAGAGTTTGGTTAGGCGAAATATGTTTCCAAAGACCTATGAAAGATTTAATTCAGGTTTAGTAGAAACTTTTCATATAAGCACCCATGAGGGAAACTCTTGACACTATGCATTTCAAAGGTATTTCTAAGGAGAATTTTGTCAAACATATTCATCATCATTTCAATGACACCAATTCCAAGCAATTTGTTGATTTATCTCATATTTCACCTATGGAACCTCAATGTACAACATACCATCAATCAGAAAAAAGTGCCTATGTTCTAGTTCTTCCAAAAGAGTTGACAAAAATGAGAGGAGAAATACTCTTTTCTAAAACCATGCAGATGATCACATTCACTACAAACATCAATCTTGTATCACACTTGAATCCCCATTTGGCTTCGAATTTTAGAAATCCCAATCTGCGTAAATCCCTTATCTATGCTATTTAGAAAAATCCTAAATTCCAAATTATGTTTAATTATTAAATAACATTTTTCTTTATTTCAATTTTATTTTCCTTGTCATTGTTTCAACACACATAACCATGCCACATCATTGTTCCTTTAACGTTGTTTACCTCAACTTAACAGAAAGGGCATCATTGATACAATTTATCAAAATTGAGGACCTAATTGAGACTTATAAAAATAGAGGGACCAAATCGATATTTTCGAACAAAAATGGAGACCAAATGCACAATTAAACCTATTTTTGCACTAGTGAATGGTTAATTCTTAAGAAGGTTTAAATAAAGTTTAAAAAGGTTTTGAAAAACTTTTCCAAGCTATAATGGTCATAAAAGGTTTACGAAAATGTCATTGTGTCTACTTTTATCAAACCAAAGAAATTATGCACTAATGACCATATATATTAATTATTTAAATATACACTTATTTTTCTATTGACACATGGATTTTACTTTTATCAAACCAAAGAAATTATGCACCAATATATATTTATTACTGTAAAAAGCTATAACATAAAAAAAATACTCAATTACCAATCATAACACTAGAGCCGATAATTTAGCCCCATCCACAGGGCTTGGCCTTAACCCACGTGGGTTGGAGCTAAAAAAGCCCACAAGGCCAAAAAACCCCCCACTAAAAATGTCCACAGGGCTAAAAAGCCCACAAAAGCCCTGTGGGCTAGGGCTAGCCCATAGGATTTTCTATAAACATGAAAAAAAATTATATGACAAAAGTTCAAAGCTTCCAAACCCTAATTAATTGTACTACCCATTGCAATAGGAATAAAAACATCACTCACTGAAAATTGTACATAAATCATAACAACCCATGCCAAAAAGAGATGTGACGTCATACAACACATTCACAACCCTATCATTCATTCTTTCCCAATCAAGAATCACCTGATATCAATAAATCAATAAATGAAGGCACCACTGCGAGAAAATAAAATAGATCGACAAATACCCTTACTCACACCATGCACTCAAAGTCCAACAAGATCAATACCACATTTCATAAATTAAGTACTAAATTAACTTCTTTGATGTACACAAGTTCTTGAGAAGTAATCAAGCACCAAAATGCATTCCAGCTATGACAAACCTAAAAGTACATTGAAAGTTCCCCAATTTTTGGACTACTTTTAACAAAGACAACCTCAGTAGCAATAACACTTTCCAAGTGATCAAAAAGCTCCTTAGCTTGACATGAACCAAAATATCTCTCTGCATACTCCTTAGCCCGATGAATTGAACATGATGGAGAAATTTGGTCTCACAATGCCAATAAGTAAGCATTTCCTAGTTGTCATACTTAAAATTTAATTAGGAAAAGATGTTTTTTTTTTCAATTAATAAACTTCATACTATTTTATCTGCATGAACCTTCAAATTATACTATTTTTGTCAAGGTTTATGGTCTTTTCTAACCTTATAAATCTGAAAAATTATCTCTATCAAAGCAATAAATAAATTTTTGATTCTAAAACCAAAAAAAAACAATCGAAGACATGTTTTTCATCTTCAAGGACTGTCATTTCCTAGAGATATGTTTTGATATCTTCATTTTGAAAATTTTATAACCAAATACACTACATCTACTCTGTCACTACTAATTATAGTTATCAATGCTTACTTTGGTTGTCTAATAGATTTGTATCAAATCCATTGAATATCTAAACATATATTTCACACATTTACATATATTATAACTATGTAAAATATTTGAATCTAAAACAGTAATGCTTTTCAAAAGCATACAAAAGCTAAAAGCATGTTCTTGTGAAGAAGTAATCGAACCTGTCAATCTTCAACATCTTCAAGAATACCATGTCCAAAAATATCATGCACAACTTCATCTATCTCAGAAACAATTGACAGATAATCAAACTACTAGTCTAGAGTTAATTATTCAATATAAAGTAATTTTAAAAACAATAATATATAAACTTACCACTAGGATTTTCAGAAAGTCCGTATAACCAACTTTGAGTATAAATCAACATTTGCACATGATTAGGAAGAATAGAGCTTCTATATTTGGAAAGTACACGCCCACCTTTGCTAAAAGCTGACTTTGATGCCACAGTAGTAATGGAATACTAAGCACATCTCGAGCCATTATAGACAACATAGGGAATTTTTTCTCATTAGTCTTCCAATATTTGAGTACATCAAAATCTTCACTTTCTTCATCATCTATTGTTGGTTCATCTAGGTAAACATCTACCTCGCTCTTGCCAATTATGGATTTTGATTCATTTTGATACATTTTAAAATCCTACATTGTATTACATATTAATTATCAAAAGAAAAAAATGAAAACAATGAACACCAAGTATAAAATACTTACCGAAATAATCCTTGATCTTTCGGCCTTACTCTCTTCGATATTGGATTGAGACATGAAGACGAATTTCGTAGGAGATTGGGAAAGAGAACCACAAGAGATATACAAGCTCTTTGCATAATCTCCAAACAACATCTTAAACTTTTGTAACACTTTCTTAGTTTTCTCTTCATAAGTTAGAAGATCCAACTTTTTATAACAATACATTATAAAATCAACCTATAGTCGTGGGTTAAGAATAGCTTCAAAGGCTAACACAATACTATACTCCTTCTAATACTTTTGAAAATTTTCCTTCATATTCAAAGCCATTGTATTTAAAATGACATCTCCATTCAACAAATTCTCTTCAATGATTAATTGAATCTTCCAAATTTCCATAAAATACGAATTTGAAGTGGGATAAGATGAACCAGACATCATGTTTATGATCTCATAAAATGGTTCTAAGAATTGACACATTTTCTCTCCCCTATCCCATTCCTCAAAAGATGGACAATTTTTATAACTTCTACATCAACCACTTTGAGAATTTCAAAAGCTTTTTTGTATCTTATTGCACTTTCAAGCATCAAATAAGTCGAATTCCATCTTGTAATCACATCTTATCTCAAACCAATGCTCATATTTATGCCAATATCACTAACACATTCTTTGAATTTGAGAGTTCTTCCATCTAATGATTTAACATACTTTACACTCTCTCTAATGTTATGAAGTGCTTTGTCAACCACCTTTAAACCATCTTGAATTATCAAATTAAGAGTATGAGAACAACATTGAACGTGAAAAAACTCACCATCACATAATAAATTTCTCTGAACACAACGATGGCTTTTTAAAATATCTTGTAAGGTATTATTAGCATAAGCATTGTCCAAGGTAATGGAGAAAATCAATACCTCATTGCTTTAGGCAATCAAATACAACACTTTCCAGTTCAGCACCTGTGTGTGGTGGTTTCTTTCGACAAAAGTTCAGAATCTTACTTGTCAATTTCCAGTTTTCATCATCAAAATGTGTAGTTGGGCAAATACAACCCTAAGAAATAATTGCAGTCCAAACATCATAAGTTAAACAAATTCTATTAAGAATCCTAGACATGATTTGCTTAACTTTATCCCTCTCTTGAATGTATTCCTTCTCCACATCTAAAACAGTGGTGTTCCTACATTTCATGTCAACATCTAGATTAATGTATTTTATCCACTACCTAATTCCTTCGTACTCAACGAAATTATAAGGAAGACCATGTTTAATTATGGCTCTCGCAAGTAACTTATGATGAACCTTTTGATTAATTTTTCGTGGCCCAAACTTTCCTTCTTGATCAAGACTGAGATCCACATCTAAGTTTGCAATACTTTTACATGAATAGATATGGCGACTTAATGTGAAGTCCCATAATTGTTTTTGGTTTTAGGGTTTTTTCCAACTTTATAGTGATGGCCACAATACTTACACGTAGCCTTTTCAATTCCATCCTTGTCTTTACCTATTCTTGTGAAAAAATTCCAAACATTTGATACTTCTTTTTTATTTGTGGCAGCACTTTCAGATGGACCAAGAGTTTCAAATACAAGATCATCATCCAAATTCAAAGGGTTACTCTTAGAGGGATCCATATTTTATAGCTATTCCACACAACTGCATAGAATATTTTAGCACAAATGATTCAATCCTCATTGTAATGATTAAAATTGCTAGATAATATATATAGCTAAACAATATAATTAGACATTTTTCACTACGAAGATGTCTATATTGGATAATCTTAAAAGGTATCAACTAATATTACATTACATCTAAGATCATTGTAAACTCAAAATTTTGAAGATTTCTATATTGCATAATCTTGAAAGGTTTAAACTTATATTACATTGAATCTAAGATCATTGTAAACTCAAAATTTAAAAAATAGTAGTTTTTTAATAAAACTTTTTTAAAGAGTACGCATTTTATATGTTCTTATCACAATTTTTTTTTTTCATATCTTCTCGACGGATAAAGCTTTAAAATTTGTCTTCGTTGTTTATGTTGTCCTCTTTTTAAATGTTTATTTGTCCTCACACTAATATTAATTTAAAAATTCTTGCACCATATTTGTATTATATATATATATATATATATATATATATATATATATATATATATATATATATATATATAACTTCCTTGTATGAATATACATTATCTTTATTTCTCTAAATCCTTAACATGTAAGCAGGTGCTGGCATTGTTTTAAATAATGATGTGTTATCCTAGTATAGTACTACACTAGTAATTCAAATAATTGAAAATGATCTCTACATAGTAATAGTTACTATAAGGTTTTTATTTTGCTTTGCTTTACTTAAGTGATGACCCTTAATGGTTCCAACTATAACATCCTCCTTCCCTCCAAAAGTTACACAATCCCTTTGTCCTAATTTTTCTAATCCATTTCTTTTACCTAAACAAGTTATAAAATAACAAGACATTTCCAATAACATGTTGAAATTGCCCATAAAACACAACTTAAAGAATTAGTATACAGAATCAAACTACAAACAATTTTACTTGACTACAAACTACCCTATATCTTTAACCATTATTTTGTTAATCTTTGTTGTTGAGGATGTTCCAAAATAATTGACTCGTTGCATTTATATAATCGTTTATTAGAAACAACATCTATATACACAGAAGATCAGAAACTCTGACTTCGCAAAAAATGAATTATAACTTTGTCTGCCGATCAAATATTTAGATGAAACAAGAAAAGAATTCTCAGTCTCCATACTGTAGTCTAATCACAAAAGAAAGAAATCACCAATTCATCAACAGATTTTGCAGAATATAAATATTTCAAGCATATTCTCCTAGAGACAATAATATAGCTAAAATGGATATGTTAACATAGCAAACTAGTCTTGCTAGACACTGCAACACACATAAATGGACCCTATAACTGAGATTTATCCCTTGTATCCCCACCTCAGTAAAATTTGAAAATTCTATCTCCTATAGAAACTTCCCATATTCAAATTGTTACGATATATTCATATAAACATGTTACATGAATGCTAATACTTCCACAAATTCTAAATCAACCTAAAAATTAAGAGAACCCAAAATAGTTAGGCTTGAAACAACCATAAACTTTACTATTGACACTTAAATATATAACTTATTTCAGAACTTGCCACTTTTGATTGGTACAACAATGAGATTACTTACCCATGTTTCTTCTTTGACCTCTCTTACTGTTGCTACACAAATATCTTCTCCCTGTATAGATTGCACGAGTAAATTATATGCATAAACGTTAGACTTTTAGACTGTAATGAGAACGATATCCAACACATCTACCTGGTCAACAACTCTAGTAGGAAATTTCCAAATTCTAGTTCCTTGAAATAATCCATTATTCTCCTGAACAACCAGGACCTAAGATCACGAAAGAATTTAAAAGTTGCTCTATATCAAAATTGTAGTCCCCAAAACTGAAAGGATTACCTTTGATATCACTTTTTCATTGACGATTCTCGATTCTTATCTTCTATCACTATCACCACCGCTATGCACCGTCGTATTTTGCCGTCAAGCTTCGTCGTAGACGATGGAAGTCGGAAAAAGTTAGATATAGCTTGAAGTTGGGTGAAAGAATTTAGGAAGAAGAATAATTGTTGAAGGAAGAAGACGTGTGTATGTTGTTGTTTTGATCGAAGAGCGGTTGTGAGGGGGCTACCCGGCCCTAGCTTGTCCCAACCTATTGCTTTGGGGGCTTTGGGGGTCATGGGCTTTAAAAAAGCCTCCTAATAAGTGGGCCACAAAAATGGAACTTAGTTTTACAGGGGGACAAGGCTGGCCCAGGGGCTAAAATAAAAAATGACAACTATACATAACACATATATAACATACATAATATGTAATATATATTTAATTTGATACAAATCTTATCGCTATAAAATATCAAAATCCAAAAGTTGCCATGTGCTTTAAAAAGTATTTGTATTACGTAACTTAAAAGAAAACACCTTATGATTCATATGTCATTCAAATGTATACTGTATATTATATTATGTAATATTTTACAAACTTTCCACTTTCACGCTGTATAATACATTATAATTTGCATGCTTATGAAATAATATCCAACCATATATAATAATCTAATATAAACCAATAATCTAATATAAACCAATCCCCTAATTTTTCTACACAAACCATTCTCGTATGGTATCTATCGTAGTGCCACTGCCATGAAACTATTAAACAAAGATACTCATCTTTGCAGTTAACAATAAAAAGTAAAATCTTACAATTCAAAATAACATCCTATGTGAGACCCTTTTATGCATTCTTTCTTTCTCTCCTTTTTCAAGTACACAAAACTCACACTTTTTCTAAAAAAAAAACCACTCTTGCTTTCTACTTCTTTTTCTCTCTACCTCTCCACTACTCTCTAATAGTTTGCACCTTGATCATCCTCTATCTGAACCCTTTCCCTTGGTTTGCAATCAGATTCTGAAAGAGCAACTCCAACAGAGCTCTCTACTGCTCCCTATCCCAGCTCCTTTCCCCCTAGGTAAGTCTCCACTCCTGTTTTGGTTCAGTTCTAGCTTGAATTCAAAATTTTTGCATATGTTCTGGGATTAATCATAGGTTCTTCCTCTCCTTGTGTCTTGGTGATGAAATTCCCTAGTTTGAATTGAGGTTTCTGCCTTTGCTAGTTGAAGTTGATTTCACCATGCTCAAAATCAGTAGAAAGGTAAGGGAAGCTAATTGTTTTGCTTGAATTTCGTATAGAAATCATTCTGATGACTTTGAATTGCATGATTGGGTGTTGTATGAGTGCTTGAATTGTGTAATTGGGTGTATGATTGGATTGTGCAAGATTTCTGGGCTTTTGCATGTGAGAACAGATTGGGAATCTGGTGTTTTCACCTATGCGAGCAGCTTTCGCCTAAGCGAAAACACCAGAAACTCACCCACTGTCACTATGCAAATTATCGTCTAGGCGAGCCAGTCTCACTTGAGCGAGATTCATTCTCGTCTAAGCGAGACAGCTTAGCCTGAGCGAGACTTCACCCAGAGTTTAGGTTGTTCTCTGTTTTGAGCCTCGCTTAGGCGAGAATAATTCGCCTAAGCAAGAGAGCCCTTTCGCTTGGGCGAGACCTTCTAGCTTAGACGAGAACCTTTGTAGCTAAGTGTTATTTCTTTGTTTTGATGGATGAAGCTATTTTTGAATGTTAAAATGTGAAATTAGTTATGATATGCATGGATTGTTATGGCTGGTAATATGAGTGGTGAAATTGCATGAAGTTAGATTATGAGAAGATGTGGTTGAACTAGGATTTCAAGGGAAATTCTAAGGGGAATGTTTTAGTATATGTAAGGACATAAGGACTCACTATTGGGGGTATCCTGAAACTCCAATAATCATTCACGCTCAGATAGAGCATAATGGATTATGTCGTGAGGAGTAGTAGGAGGTCCTAGTCTTTGGACTTGATCAAGTCTTAGATGAGAAGGGGACTTACCCTGTGAGTGGTTGAGTGATAACCCCTTGAGGCCAAACTCTGCAGAGTTTGGGAACCATCACATGTGCATGCCACCAAGAGGTTCAATGTCGCTTACATAATCCAGATATCAATGTCGCTTACATAAATGAGAAAGATTGCATAGTTTCTGTTTATAATTGAACTACATGATTCCTTTAATCATATTAGCTTACCCTTTCATTTCTCTATGTGTTATGTGTTTGGTTCTTTCTTGCAATGATCACTTTGGTGTGAGCAGATGAAAATGCAGGTGGAGATACTCCTCTCCTAGACAAGAGTTGACAACAATATAGGGATTTGATAGTTGTCCTTGTTTGTGTTTTGTTCAAGGGACTTTTATTAGCCTTTCCTTAGTATAGGATGTGCTTGTAACCAATATGTTATTATGGTTCTACGGATGACTGTATGAATACTTCATATGGGTCAATTCCTACTATCTGCTTTGTTTAATCATGATATAATGTTTTGTTTAGTAGCATAAAAACTATTAAATGGGATGTTACATCCTACCCATACACAATACATGAAATCATGAAACCACTAAAGTGTTAACCTTTTTTCCACTGTCAAAGCATAAAAAAACAAAAAACCAATTTCATAATTGAAATCTACTACTGACATACATTAATAATAAAAGAAACTCATACGAGAGAAAACACAATAAGGGTTTCCTAATCCTTACCATTCATGCCAAAAGGGGTTTTAGCAAAAAAGATCCTATTTAGTGTCAACCAAGGTTCAAACACACAACCATGAAAATGTCAAGTCAATGCACAACCAATTTATGTTTCGTGATAATTCCTACTCCTCTAGGATTATATTATCACGCACCATGGTCAAGCATATTATTAAAAAATAAAATAATTAAATTAACACACAAATGGTATCAAGAAGACTTAAACCTAAGTCCTTTTAACATGACAAAGTACTCTCAACCACTTGAGCTAATATTATTTCATGTCATAACTCTCCGCATTAATTTCTATAAAGATCCTTTCCATTGCATTTATATTAAATAAATATTTATTTATTTATTTAATTTTCCAAGGTCTTACAAAAACTCGAAATGCTCAGTTAATTGAGAATGGTGAAACCAGTGGGAGTGAAGCTTTACGAAATGTGGATATTAAGGAAGTTAGAGTACAAGTTCCTATAGCTAGTACTTCTTCTTCAAGAGTTATTGTTCCCCATGTTGTAGAAACTAATCAAGAACAACAAAAAACTAATGATCTTGGGGTTAACAATGAGCTGATAATACAACAACCACAAGAAGTAGGATTAAGAAGATCTCACAGAGATAGAAAGTCTGCTATTTCAAATAATTATGTGGTTTATCTATAACAGTCAAAAAATGACTTAGTATTGATAACATTCCAGTTTCATTTTCACAAGCCATTAATGGTGATAATTTTGATAAATGGTTAGATGTCATGAAAGATGAGCTTAAATCAATGGCATTAGTAGTTCATTATGATCATGAGTTGCATCAAATGGATGTCAAAACTACCTTTCTAAATGAGAATTTAGAAGAAAATGTTTATATGGACCAACCGGTGGGATTTACTGAAGAAGGAAAGGAACACATGGTGTATAAACTTAAGAAATCAATAAATGGACTTGGTAAGCTTCTCGACAATGGTATCTTAAGTTCAATGATACTATAATGTCCCACAGATTTAAGGAAAACATTATTGATCAATGTATATATTTGAAAGTCAGTGAAAGCTAATTTATATTTTTTATTTTATATGTTGATAATATCTTGCTTGCGACTAATGATCTTATTCTATTAGGTGAGATTAAAAGGTTTCTCTCTAATAACTTAGAAATGAAAGATATGGGTGAGGTATATTATGTGATAGGAATAGAAATATTTTGTGATAGATCACAAGAACTGTTAGGTTTGTCTCAAAAAGCATATATTAATAAAGTTTTAGAGAGATTCAAAATGGATAAATGTTTATCATCTCTCGTTCCAACACAGAAAGAAGAGAAGTTTAGTTTGATGCAATCTTCAAATAATGATTTGGAACGAAAACAAATGGAAGATATCACTTATGCATTTGTTGTTGGGAGTTTGATGTATGCTCAAACTTGTACAAGGCCAGATATCAACTTTATAGTTGACATGCTTGGTAGATACCAGAGTAATTCTGAAGTATTGGAAAGTTGCAAAGAAAGTTTTAAGATACCTACAAGAAACAAAGAATCACATGCTTACTTTAGGAAATTTAATCACCTTGAGGTGATCAGTTATACAGATTCAAACTTTGTTGGTTGTACAAATACAAGAAAGTTTACATTTGGTTATGTAGCTTTTAGTAGAAGAAGCAATTTCATGTAAAAGTGCAAAACAGTCTATCATTGTTGCATCCACCATGGAAGTTGAATTTGTGGCATGCTTTGAGGCCACCGTTCATGCTAATTGGTTGCAGAACTTTATTTCAAGACTTGGAGTAGTCGACAGTATTGCCAAGCTGCTAAAAATTTATTTTGATAATTCCGTATCATTTTTCTTTTCTAAGGACGACAAGTATTCCAAAGGTGCTAAGTATATGGAATTGAAAGACTTTGTCATTAAATAAGAAGTTCAGAAGTGTAGAGTATCAATAGAACATATTAGTACTGATCTTGTGATTGTTGACCCTTTAACAAAAGGGTTATCACTAAAATTGTTTGTTGACCATGTAAAGAATATGGGCATTATGTTAAATGTTGAATGTTAATGTTATTAATGTTTATGTGACACTCTAAGCTCTTTAATGTATAAGTTTTTGAAATTAGTGTTTTCTTCCTTATGTTTATGCATGCAAATTATGATGAAGAAAACAAATTATGTTATTGAAATGATATTATGCTTGACCCATTATTGATTTCTCACCCTAAAGTCGTATTAAGGAGAAAGGGATGATATAGTAGTACATGGAAGGAAACACGTCGACTGAATGATGTGCAATTGCCATGACTCTTGCTTTTCTTTATCTTTGATTATGAATTATGTATGTGATTTTCTTTAATGCACATTATGTTTATGTATTAAATCACAAAAATGTTATTACATCATATGAGTTAATTAACGAATTAATTATATTATGTGACTCATTTGAAATATTATGATGGACCCTAATGTGATTTAATAAAATATAAGGACCTATTAGTTATTATGGAAAGATAATAAAATAAAATAAAGCCCAACCCAACTTGATAGATGTTGGTTTATAAAAGGGGATTATGATTTTGTCTCTAGCCATAAGGTTCTTTCACAGTAAGTCATCAGAAAAGAAAGTGTGAGGGGAGAAAGAAAGGCAAAAAGATAGATTGGGAAAAGGAGGTTGAAGAACAGTGATCGAAGAACACATTCTCATTAGATCTCCCATAGATTAAGGTTAGTATCATATTATGAGTTATATGTTTTAATGTGTGAGAATCATGAATCTTAAGATCCTAAAGTAGTTTTCTTGAATGAGTTATGATCGTATGAAAAATTACAAAATAATTTACACTTTGCCAAATATGTCAGTTCTGAAAACTGGTGATCTTCTTAGTGATCCTACTCCTTACATAAGACTTATTGGGAGACTCGTTAACCTTAATAGGACGTGGCCAAACATCACTTTTATTGTTCATTACCTTAGTCAATTGCTCATACTAGTTTACATCATCAACCTTCTTTATGTGTTTTTCGATATCTTAAGAAGAATCCACGATAAAGAATTTTTCTTGATTCAACCAATGAAATATAGTTTAAAGCTTTCAATGATTCTAATTGGATAAGATATCTTAATACTAAGTGTTCCGCCAATGACTACATAGTTTATCTTGGTCATTCTCCCATATGTTGGAAATCTAAAAAGCAACTCACTGTTTTCAAAAGTTCTTCAGAGGTAAAATATCATGCTCTTGCTTCCACCAAGTGTGAAGTTCAATGGCTCACACACCTTATGAATAATTTAAAAGTTCAGCATGTTCAACCTTCTTCGTTATAATATGATCCTCAATCAACTATTCAAATGACATCCAATAAGGCTTCATTGTGAGAGAAAAATTACAACAAGATGTTATCAAGCTTATTTTAGTACTCATTATTAGCAAGCAGGCATTTTAACCAAAGCTTTACGTAGATCTTGTATGTATCATGCTCCATTTTATTGATGTATTACATAAGATGATTGAATATGTTGCAGTTTACCCTTGTATTAGGGTCTTGTTATGAAGATCTCAGTTTATCTTGTTATACGTCGAACAATTTTATTTATAATTCAAAGTTTTGTCCAAGCTTTAGAATGAAATATTTCACACTAATTTATACTTATTTTCTTACTATGATAAATTTGTTAAAATACAACAAAAAAAAAGCCATTGTTTATTTTTATTAAGACATTAATGCCTAGACTTAACATAAAATTAAAACTTACATCATATCATAAAACATATTTGTGTCTTAATAATATATAGTTATAACCTTATCACTCTTCATAACTTCTACTTTTATTTAAATAGCTCATTTATAACTCTCTCTTTTTTATTCTTAAAACAATAAATTCTCCCTTTTAACATTTTTATAATTTTGATGGAAATAAAAGTTTCACTTTTCTTTATCTTTCTTATCGCATTTCATCTTACATTATCTTAATAGTTTTACTTATAACTATTTATTTTAAGTATGTTAATATATATATATATATATATATATATATATATATATATATATATATATATATATATATATATAATTTTGATAAGTCTTACATCGATACCATTTTAGAAAAAATTGAATTTCACCACCACACATTTCATTTTCTCATTTGTTTTACTTTCTAATGACATATTCTCACTGATGTATAATTTTGAAAAATCATATATTTAAAATGAAAAATATTTTTAATAGTTAATGTAGCACAATATTATATCACATAGATGTAGTACTCTCATTTATTAACAAAACGACCGTTCAGTGTGAACACATGACCAGGAGCCGCATTAGTCAATAATAAAACCATGGTCGGCATACAGAAAAGCAAAAACAAATAAAAATATATAAACTATAAAATAATTTAATGTATGTGGAACAGTTAACAAAGGTCATTTATGTAATTTTCTTTCTTCAATGTAAGGAAATACTGATTTACTTTTACATAAATTTATTATTATTTTATGCAAATATAAAATAATGACTTTAATATAAATTATTCTAAAATATGCATGTGGGGAATAGCCAAAAATATCTTGTTTTGGACAGAGGAGTGTGGAAGTAATGAGTTTCACAATGTCCATGTGTCTCACGTGAGGGACATGATTGATTAATAGAAGTAAATTTCTACTCACTGTACAAAATAAAATTTATTATATTATATATATATATATATAAATAAATTTAGGTAAAAATATGTATAATTTAAAATATGCTAATTACATTAAATATTTATTAAGGTACAGAATGTCTTAATTACGTACCGGTTTTTCTTTGTATCTCATTAAAAAAACTGTAAAACACAGACTTATATTACTACATAAATTATTGTGATATGATTTAAAATTTTTAGGTTTGACAGAATCTCACTATAAAAAAAATCAAATTTATCTATAGCTGAAATATGTGAGTAACTAATAAAATTAGTAGGTAAGAAAATACTACCTACAAAAACAACAATTTATATATAAATATGTCGTAATTAAATTTATATACGAAATTATTTGTAGGTAATTACATACAAATATATTCATAAATAATTATATATGAAATTATCTGTAGATAATTACGTACGGATTTATTCGTATATAATTATTTAGAATGATTTTTTATGTAAACTTAACTATGACATATTTACATATGAATTTTTTTTTTGTATGTAATCCATACGTAATACTCTCTTATTTACGGATTTTATTAGGTACATACATATTTCGACTGTAGGTAAATCAAGTTTTTCTTGTAATGAGCTTCTGTCAAACCTAAAAATCCATATGTAAGATTAGTGGGTAAAAGTTTTTAAAATTTATCATCAATCTTATATCGTTACATACGAATAATATCCTTCACAAAATTATACGTTCTCACTCACCAAAATCACTTACGAAAAATCAAGACGAAATTTATTTAGCATTACCTACGAAAAAATCCGTATGTAAAACAATTTTTAGATTCGTATGTAAAATTCGTATGTAACAACTAACTTACCTACAAATCAAAAATTCATATGTAATTATCTATAAATAATTCACATTTTTCTTGTAGTCTTATCTCAAGCAAGTAGATAATTTTAACCTAATTTCAAAATGTGAATAATAAAATATATTTTTAAAATTTGAGTCATATAAAGCTAAATTAATTTTAACTTATAACGTTGTGTATATATTTTAATAAAATGATATCACTTTTATTTTTTTTTTAAATTATAAGCATTATTTTTAGAAACTAATCAACTAAAAATCTCATGTGTACCATTATTGTTTTTTTAGTTTATCCAAAGTTGATTATCTAGTTTATTCGAAGTTAATTGTCTAGTTTAACCTATTTTATCGCCACAATTTATCTATCATGCATTAATTTTTGAAATATAAAATGAAATTATTTGAGCAATTGTAACTAAAGAAACTAAATCAAGCATTTGAGACCTTTCAAGATCATGCGTTAAAATTATAAAAAACATTCAAATGACTAAAAACGTCTAAAATTCTCAGGACGGATCCAGTAATTTTTTTTCGAAAAAAGTTATGTAATTTGTTCAATATTTAATTGGTGTCTTTTTTTAATTAAAGTTAGCTATTTAACCATTAAAAAAATATCTTATTAATCATCAATCGTGACCAAAAATTATTAATGAATATAGTAACCAATTTATAAAATAAAAATTATTGATTATTAAAATAATCACTATTATGAAAAAAATTATAATTGATGGTTAAATTGGTTATTAATTAATTAGAAACTAATTTAGAAATTAATTTTTTTGTCAATAAAAACCTTGGTAGTTAATATTTAGTGACCAATTTTTTTTAGTGGCTAAAACCTTTGTAGATAACTTTTAAAAATCAATCTAGAGATCAATTATAATTTTTTATTCATAACAGTGACTATTTTAATAATCTATAAACTTTTTATTTTATAAATTGGTATTTAAATTTGTTATTATAATGACTAATAACTTTTAATTATTAAAATTAGTTGTTAATGAAAATTTTTCTTGTAATAAACACATAAAAATTAATGAAGTTACGTGACTTTTGTTCAAAAAAATTCCAGAATTCGTTCCCAAAATTTTCTTATAAAAGCTCCAGAAAAAAAAAAACTTTATATGTAAAATATATTCCTTTTATAAAATAAATCTTTATAAATCGGTTTGTCTTTAGAGGAAGTATCCTACAAACTCAAATCTTAAATTAATTTTAGAGAAGTTATCATAAAAAAGTATGTAATTTTAGCTTTATAAAACATTAAACATCCATTGTTTTTTCTTAAATTATTTTTTAAATCAGTAATGCATTAATCATTGATAAAAAAAAAGTAATTTATAAATATTTCATTGATTATCACAAAAATAGTATAAAGTTTTCATTAGTATAATCAATATAATATGACAAATATCTTCGCTTTAGTTTATTGAATATTAATTTGAATGAAATATCTCATTAAAAAGTTTCAACATATTAATTTACTATAGAAATATAGAAAAGTGAGTGAGAGCGAGTGAACTCAGGTTTGTTTTATCCGATTTACAGAGACGAGAGGAAGAATTTGGAAAAGGAAGTTGAATTTGCATCTTCGCATATTAGAGAAGATTTACACAAATTATATCAGACTATATCAGAAGGTATCAGTGGAAGAATTTGTGATGATTTTATTATCAAAGAACCAGCCATGTATATACATATTACAACAACTATGTTTACGGGAACAAAATATTTACATATCAATTAACAAAAAAAGATTCCTATAAACATGCTAAATGAATCCCTTGATTGGATGTGATTTGACAATCAAATCCCATTCTGGATTGGCACCATATCAGCGTGAATATTATGTTGATATGTTTCCATATTTAGTCTACCTCCAATACCCCCCTCAAGTGGGTGCATGAAGGTTAGGAATGTCCAACTTGCCAATTAGGAAATGAAATTGATTTCTGCCAAGAGCCTTAGTATGTAGGTCAGCCAACTGAGTCTGATTAGAAACATAGGATGCCTGGATGACACCGGCAAGGATTGCATCACACACAAAGTGACAATCGACCTCTATGTTTTTTGTGCGTTCGTGGAAGACAGGGTTCTTTACAATGTCTAGTGCGGCTTGACTGTCATAGTAGAGGTGAATAGGTTATCTGTGAGTTATCCCAAGACAGTGCAAGATGTTTTTTAACCATTTAAGTTCACACGTTGTAGTGGCCATGGATCAATATTCAACTTTAGCAGACGAACGAGACATTGTGTGTTGTTTCTTGGTTTTCCAAGATACCGGAGAATTGCCAAGGAAGATGATCCAACCTGTGAGAGATCGTCGGGTGAGAGGGCAGTTAGCCCAATTAGAGTTGCACCATGCTGAGAGAAGAAGATTGTTGTCTCTATGTAGAAGAACTCATTGCCCTAGGTTGCCTTTTAAATATCGAACCACATAGAGAGCTACATTACAATGATCTTCTTTTGGTTGTTGCATAAACTGTGATAGCATGTGAACACAATATGATAATTTTGGTCTCGTGAAGCATAAATAAATAAGACAATCGAAAAGATGACGGTAGCGGTCTGGATGGGAAAAAATTGGTCCATCAGCAAAGGCAAGGTGGTGATTTTGTTCGAGCAGGGTAGCAGTAGGTTTGGCACCTAAAAGATCAATTTCGCGAATGATGTCTAAGGATATTTCCTTTGGCATAGATAAATTCCAGAACTAGAGTGAGCAACCTCAACCCCAAGAAAGTATTTGAGTGGACCCAAATCCTTCATATGAAAATAGGCATGTAGATAAGCCTTGAAATATTTAATTGCATGGCAATCATTTCCAGCCACAATAAGATCATCCACGTATACTAGGACAACAATACGTGTCTTGAACATGTTTAAGACAAATAAGGAGTAGTCACAGAGGGAATGTACAAACCCATAGCCTTTAAGTGCTTAGCACAGTCTAGCGAACCAGCAACGGGGTGCCTGCTTAAGTTTGTAGAGTGACTTTTGTAGTTTGCAAACTAGTCCAAGTCGAGAAATAATGAAACCAGGAGGTGGTTTCATAAAGACTTCTTCTTGCAAATCATTATATAAGAAGGCATTATGCACATCCATCTGGTGTAATTCCTAGTGTTTGGCAACAACTATCGCGAGGACAATACGAACAGTTACCATGTTGACCACTGGTGCAAACGTTTCCATGTAGTCGATCCCTTTGACTTGATGATTTATGAGAATGACTAATCGTGCCTTGAACCGTTCCACCGTCCCATCCGAATTTCTTTTTATCTTGTAAACCCATTTCAATCCAAGAGCCTTTTTGTTAGAAGGAAGTCTCACTAACTCCCAAGTTTGGTTGTTCTCTAGTGCAGAAATTTTAGCTTGCATTGCTTTCTACCACCTGGCATCTTTCATGGCTTCTTTGTATGTCAAAGGTTCAATTTCCTGTTCAAGAGCAACAAGAAAACTACGATGTGTTATGTAAAAGTTATTACAATTCACATATTGAGTAATACAATAAGGATTACTTGATGATGAAGGTGGTGTAGGCAAACATGCACATGGGTTTATTTGATGGATATTGTTGGTCACGTAGCCCCTCAGTCGTGAGGAAGGCTGCCTAAGTCGCTTGTCTCTTGAATTGTTGAGTTAAGAGGTCACATGCATGTCACTATCTCGGGGCACATCATTATTCTGATCATCTTTAATATCATGAGCTATAGGTGTTGTGTCGGTAGGTTCAATGGATGAGGGTACATCATTCATGGTCACTAGCACTATGTTGCTGGAAGAATGCAACAAAGGCAAAACATCGGTGGCCATAGGAGTTGTGTCGGTGGTATCATGGCCTCCCCTTCACTTCGAAGGACTTGCCACGATAGAAAGCATCTTCATCTTCATGAGAAATATTGGTTAAATGTGGCAGATTCTAGGCATTATCTTTGTCCTTTGTTTGTGGTTGACTGTAGGGAAAAACATTTTCGATGAAGTGTATAACCCGAGAGACATAACTTTCTCTTATTTCCAAATCAAACACTTTCCACCCTTTTCTCCCATAGGGATAACCGATGAAAATACATTTCTTCCCTTTGGGAGCAAATTTGTCACCTTGTCTTCCTTTATTGTGTGCATAGCATAAGCACCCAAATGTCCGCAAATGTTGAAGAGGAGGAGAATTTCCATAAAGTACTTCAAAGGTGGTTTTCCCATTCAACACTTTTGAGGGAACTTATTAAGTAAACAACAGTAAGTATACATTCTCCCTAAAAATCATTTGGGAGATTACCTTGAAATCTTAGTGCACGTGCAACATTTAAAATATGCATGTGTTTCCGCTCAACTCTCCCATTTTGTTGTGGTGTGTGAACGCAAGAGGTTTGAAATATTATTCCTTAATCCAAAAAGTAATTTTTCAAACCAAGAAACTCGATACCATTATCACTTCGAAACACTTTTACACTTTTATTAAATTGTCTTTTGACTAAAGCAAAGAAATTAAAAAGGAATTTTGATACTTCCTTTTTATCGACAAGTAGGTAGATTCACACACTACGAGAAAAATCGTCCACTATAGTCATAAAATAATAAGCACCACATGAAGATGGAGTTCTATAAGGACCCCACAAATCACAATGTATCATTTCAAAAATACCACTAGCTCTTTATTCACTAATGGGAAATTTTTCTCTACATTGTTTAGCTCTAAAACATATATCGCAATTCTCAAATTTATTTTTACCAAATCCATAAATGAGTTATGTAACTTTAAAAGATGGATCTCCTTAGCGCTTGTGCCACAATTCCATACAATCCACATTGTCTACCTTGTTAACTTGTAGTCTTTGAGCACCACAAAGGTAATAAAGTCCATCTTTACATTTACCCACTCCAATCACCATCCTCGAAATGCGATCCTACAATACACACAATTTATTAGTGAATTGTATAACACAATTTGACTCATCTAACAGTTGCGATATAGATAGGACATTGCAATTCAAATTTGGGACAAAGAGAACATTGACAAGTTTCAGTTGTCCCCCTAAGTACACAGTTCCTTCTTTTGTTGCATTTGTGTGTTCTCCATTGGGCAATCCAACTGGACATGTCAGAATATCATGTACATCATGCATTTCTTTCATGCTTCCAGTCATATGATTTGAGGCTCCTATATCAATAATCTAGGGTGCAAATTTGCAAATACTTGTCATCTTCTCATTCTTTTCTCCTTTGTTCAGTAGGTCTACCAACTTTTGCCATTGATCAGTTGTTAATCCAACAAAACCATATTTGTCTGCGTCTGTCATTGGTTTGACTGCACCACCGATTGCATATGCTTGTGCAACATTGGCTTTCAAACTTGCTCCTCTCCCTTGTCTTGTACCAGATCGATGTAGCATCTTGATCTTTCCACTAGCTTTCCTGTCAGTTTTGGGTCTTTCCCCCCACCATTCAGGATATCCAATCAATTGGAATGGTGGAATTTGATGGCTGATTGAAGCTTCCTTGCAGCAAAATGGATGAAGCACCAAAGGTTGGAGATGTAGTGGCACCGAAAGTGGTTTGGTGAAGGTTCCTAAGAGGTTAGGACAACTTAGGGAGGAGGGCTAGAGGAGACATCTAGAATGCTCTAGCAATTTGGACTCTCAAAAATGCAAGTCATGGAGTGATCTCAACATGTATTGGCATTAACAATACAAGAGTAACCTTACAAAGAGTGTAGCGTATCTCATTTATAGTAGAGAGCATCTCCTAAAATGAAAACCGAATGCAAGACTAAATGAAATGCAAATGCAAGGTGACCATGTGAAGCACATGTGTCTATATCTAGATCTAGATCTAAGATCCACAAAAAGTGGATCACATGCCATGTGGCATGTCACACTTTCCTCATTTAACACATTGCTAAATGTGCAACTCATGGCTAAGGCTAGATGCAAACTTGGTCTAGACTTTTGTAATTGGCTTGAATGAACCCAATTGCAAAAGCTAGATCAATTATGACCCAAAACTACTTCTAGTAATTTTACAATTTATTTTTAAAGCATGGCCTAAACAATGGGCTCATAAATAAAGTCTAATCTTATGTCTTGACATGTCTCTTGTTATTGGGCCTTTGATTGGACTTGGGCATTGAGGTGCATGTGGGCCATAGCATGAGTCTTGACGTTGGTCTAAGTTATAAGCCTTGTTGGGATCACATAATTTCCCTCCACCATTCAGGATATCCAATCAATTGGAAGCAATTTTCAGCAGTGTGTCCCGATCTGCTACAATTGCTGCAGGTTTGATTTTTGTCCTTGGTTTCCTAGGGATTTCTTCCCTTTGCATGTGACATAAGACCCATAATTTCACCTCATTCTTCTTGTGTTCTTATAATTATTCAAACATGTTCCTCTTGGATTATGATCGAGTATACTCGATTCAAAGAAGACAACGGATCACATGTGAGCAAGCTTGAGCACACCCTTCCATATGTGGCATCATCTAACCCCATAAGAAACTTGTGCACCTTTTCTTTTTTTTTTTGTGTTTCCAGCTTGGTGGAAAGATTACAAGTGTAGTTAGCACAAGTGCATACTAGGACTTTCTCATAATTATCGAGTTCATCCCATAACACTTTCAACTTTCCATAGTATTCAACTATGGTCATTCCTCCTTGCTTGCAGCCTACCAATTCTGATTTAAATTGATGTATCCTTGGCCCATTTGCAATTGAGAACCTTTCTTGGATATCGCTCCATAATTCCTTTGCATTTTCTGCATATGAAATTGTAGAGCGCAACCTTGGCTCTATGGTATTCAAAATCCATGAAATCAACATAGATTGGACTGTCCACCAATCTTCAAGTTTCGTTGTTCCTTCTTTGGGTCGTTCAACAATGCCTTCAACGAACCTCCACTTTCTTCTAGCATGTAAGGATGTTTGCATGGCACGGGCCCATTCCTCATAGTTTTCGCCTCGTAGTTGAACTTGAGTAATGATGTTTCTTGAATTGTTATTTGAATTGAGGTCATAAGGAGAAACACATGTTTCCCTTTTGTCACCAGTCTTTACTTCATGTTTATCCTTAGGTTGTTCAATTTTTCCTTCTTCCCATAGATCTTGCTTTGATACCATATCAAACTATATCAGAAAGTATTAGTGGGAGAATATGTGATGATTTTATTATCAATGAACCAACCATATATATATATATATATATATATATATATATATATATATATATATATATATTAAAAAAAATATGTTTGCAGGAACAAAATATTGACATATCAATTAACAAAAAAACGATTCCTATAAACATGCTAAATGAATCCATCGATTGGATGTGATTTGTCAATCAAATCCCATTCTGGATTGGCACCATATCAGCGTGAATATTATGTTGATATGTTTTCATATTTAGTCTGCCTTCAATAGATTAATATTAAAATTATCATATGATTCTTCTTTTTTCCATTTTATAACTTTTACAAGAGGTGTCGAGAGTCATATATTAAAGATCATTAATTCCTGAATTGAAGATATACTTACTTCAATAAACTTTATGGTGGTTGTAATGCTAGTCAATGTGAGTGGAAAGAAGCCCTGCTTTGTGTGATTTGTTGTGAGATTGGTGAAGACATAACACTTTAAGGTTGTTGAAGAAAACCACTACAAGGAAAGAGAAGAAATAACCAATGATTAATATTAATAATAATAATAATAATAATAATATTTCTTAATTTTAAATAATAAATTCAATTTAGTTTTAATATAATTTTCATTATCTATATTTAAATTTATATACCTTTATTTTCAAGAATAAAATAGTAATCATTTAATTTTATCATTAAAATATTTTTTTAATCTATCATATGTATCACATCATATATAAATTTTTACAAACTTTGATTTCAAATTCACTCAAATCACACTATCTTTCTTTCAATATAAACAACATTATAATTTTCTCTTCATCCCCTAAATCTCCCTCAAATAATTTCCTCAATCCAAAACACACCTTAAGAGAATGATATTGATTGAATGGTTATGATCTCAAAAGGTTAAAATTTATTAAAACAAGGAAAGATTGATTTGAGAATATTGTGTGTATTATATGAATGTGTTCTTTCAAAAGGAAGAATATCATATTGCATAATGTAGTGTATGTATTGAGTACGAACCTAAAGGATACAGTAATCCTAACTATTAAATTCAAACTCAGAAAATGAAGTTTAGGTGGTAAAAGTTGAATAAAATTTTTGGTCTACAAAATCAATATAAAATAATGTCATAACTGGATTGAAAAAACTAACCTTGTCATATAGAAATGATTTTTAAGCCTAGTAAATTTAGGTCTCGTATGATAGTATACTACAAGATTACATGGTAGGTAAGTGTAAAACTTCATAAATATTCAACTCAATGCATAAGTCTAGAGTAGATTATGTTATAAAATGTGAATGAATAGTAATATGTGCCACATAAAATGTTTGGATTGGTATTACAATCTAAATTCTATCTATTTATATACGTATGATTGTTAAAAAGTAATACTAACTTTGTTGTTATTTGTTTACGTTTCTTTCTCTATTATGATCGCATATTGATATGTGAGCATATAACAACGACTTAAATGACATGACACTAAAATTCAACATTGTTGATTATATATATATATATATATATATATATTATGTATTACATACAGTTGGATATAAATTGCTTGATAGTAATGACACTATAAATAGTTTTACAATGAGTTGCTACAAAATATAAATAAAATTAATTTTTAAGTTATTTAATACAGAAAGAGAATGACACAAAATATCTATATAAAATGAAAAAATAATTCAAATAAAATAAGTTATCTTTAAATTCTTACAAAGTTTATCATTAAATCCTTTCGAATCCATCCTTCTAATATTTCTCCTTCCCTTTTATTCTCTTCCTTCTTTCCATTTTCACCTAAACCATATTCACTGAATCCCAGTTTCAAAAACAGTTTCCAAATTCCATGCTTAAAAAGAGTTTAATCAACAATTACTCAAGTATGAAATTCCAAAAAATACTAGATTCTTAATGACATTAAAGTATAAATAAACCCATCAAATATACAACCAATGAATACCTAGATTCTGTATCTATCAACATATTCAGTATCCTTTCAGAGCTACAGATACACCCATCTGTCCCCACCTTCAATCAAAAAAACCCAATCACTCTAATTCCCTGTGTTCATTTTCTGAGACCTAAAGCTGCTACCAACATTTTCTATAATCAAAAGTCAGATTCAAAGTTTTTTCCCCTTAAACCCTGCTTTTGTACATCATACCAAAAACAACCAATCAAAACTGTTTCCTTTTCCTATGCTGGTGCCTACACAGCTAAAGTGTACCTTTACTTTATAGGATATTCTCAAAACATACTTCTCTTTTCTCAAAAGGGGTTTCTGTAGAATATCTTAATTTAGGTACTGAAGCAGCACCAAGACCCTCAAGCAATGACATCACATCCATGGTGTCATCTAGGTAGTATTTAGCTTTGCTTGGTTTTTGTCCAACAGTGCAGGCAAAGATTTCTGGTGCTGAGGAGGAAGTAGCACTGTAACATCTGGTTAAAATGCTCTCAAACATATCCTCATCAGACCTATCATCACCAATGCACAGTACAAAATCTGGCAATTTACCCTTTTTGGTTAGGGTAGAAAGAACTTCCTGTGCAACTAACCCTTTTGTAATGCCCTGTAATGCATTGATTAGACAACATCAGATTTTGAGAAAAATTATGACTTGAGATGAGAAGTGATAAGTACTGAGAGCACCACCTGAGGCTTGACTTCTATAATATGTTGTCCTTTTTTTACAGCAACAGGCTCATTTGCAAGTACATTTTCAAGATGATCCAACAGCTCCATGGCTTGCCAAGATCCAAAATCAGGATCTGCATCACGGTAATGCCATACCAAGGCACTATCTTTGATCTCTACAGAAGAGCCATCTGTGGCCTCCATATAAGATCTCATCACTGGTTCAGCAATCCTTTTCCATGCAAAATCTGTATCTGCATGACTCATTTGCCAACTAGTTTGCTTACCCCACCTGTGGTAAAGATCAAACAAGAGTAACATCACCTTAAAGAACTTGACACTGACATGATAACCACTTTGCCATAACATGTACTACAAGGAGAATCCAAATTTACTTTGTACAGAAAAGATCAAACATAAATACTATTGGTTCTAACCAGAACAAACTCATGAAAAGCTAAAACACCTACATAAAGATGTACTAAAGGTGAGCTCAAATTTTTACAGTACACAACATTATAAGTAAATGCTGTAGGCCCTGGATAAAAGCCACCTACTTTCATTTTCACTTTTCTTTGTTTTTCTTTTAAGGGCTATGTTCAGGCACATTTGAAGTCATTTCAGGAAAGTCATTATGATTACTTACCTTATAAAATAACCATGCTCAGCAGCTATGCCAAGATTCTCACACTGATCAAACCATTCACTCAATGAAGTTTTTCCCCTGCCACTAACAATAAACACAGTGTTGTTAACATCACTGCAAAGATTATTTAGCACAGATATGACTTCAGGACTGGGGGCTTTCACAATGGATGCTTGAGGTACAACTGTACCATCATAATCCAAAAAGATTGCTCTGCAACTGCTCCTTTTATATGCAGGGACAATGTGATCTATGGATAGCCTCCTGAAACTAGGAGACAGAGACAAAATTCTGAAGTTCAGACCAAACCCAATGCCCCAGCAACAGTTCCTATAGTGATCCTTGCATGAAAACACTAGATCTTGCTCAAAGCTTCGCGCCCAGTAGGCCACATCATGTGAACTAACGTATCTGTAGTGCTTCTCGTGTCGAAGCTGCTTCTCTCCATCAGGCATTGTGATTGCTAAATTTAGTGCTTCGGCCACTGCATCAATATCCCATGGGTTTACCCTTATTGCCCCACTAAGAGACGGTGAGCAACCTATAAACTCAGAAACAACAAGTGCACTTGCACGCGGGGAATCCGAAGCAATTTCTAAGGCTTCATCCACTTTAGAATTTCCCTGCCTACAAACAGTGTACTTGTATGGAACCAAATTCAAACCATCGCGAACTGCATTCACAATGCAACATTCTGCCAAAGCATAATAGGCTGCCTTCTCATAGAAAGGAACATGGCGATCGATGATGGTGATAGGTTCATAACTTTCCGAACCAAACCTTTGGTTTATCTTTCTGGCAGTAATGTAAGCCTCCTCCTTTGCATTCTCAACATCTTTGTCAGCACTACTTGGAGGGTTTAAAATCTGGATCAGTGTTATTTCACCTTGCATTTCTGGATATTGTTGCAGGAGTTGTTCTATGGCCAAGAATTTTAAACTGACACCTTTGAATATGTCCATATCATCAACACCAAGAATAAGTTTTTTCCCCTTAAATTGTTGGTGGATTTCTCTGACTTTTTCAGAAGATGAAGGGTGCTCTAAGGCAGATTGAAGTCGACCCATGTGAATCCCAGCAGGCAAAATTTTAATGAATATTGTGCGACCGGAGTATTCAAGCCCAATGTAACCCCTCTTGGATTCATGTTCCAAGCCTAGCATTCGCCTGCAGCAGGAGAGAAAATGGCGAGCATAATCAAAGGTGTGAAAACCAACTAAATCTGCATTGAGCAGTGCTTTCAAAATTTCACCTCTGACAGGGAGAGTTTTATAAATTTCTGATGAAGGAAATGGACTGTGGAGGAAGAAACCAAGCTTGACTCGACTACAACGCTTCCGCAAAAACGTGGGAAGTACCATAAGATGATAATCATGAACCCATACATAATCATCCTCTGGATTAAGGACCTCCATGACTTTATCTGCAAATATCTTGTTAGCAGAAACATAAGCCTGCCACTGTGACCTATCAAAGCGGCGATTTCCGGGATACATGGGCAACATGTAATGGAATAGAGGCCACAAATGCTGCTTGCAGAATCCATCATGGAATTGTTTGTAGAGTTCTGGAGGAATAAAAGTAGGCAAACAGTTGAATTCCTCCAGCAACTGAAGGGAAACTTTATCTTGTTCACTTGCATCAACATCAACCTTCAGAGATCCCACATACACCACATCAGCATCAGGAGAGAGACCATCCTTTAACTGCCAAAAAATTGAATCCTCATCATAACTGAAGCACCATCTGCCAGATACCTTATCCCTTTTCGCATTGAGAGGAAGAGAATTTGATACTATAATTATCTTGCGCCGGTGTTCAGATGAATTAACACCTGAATCATCGTCATTACTTTGTTTACCATCTCCATGAGAAATGATTACTGGATCAGTCATAACTCGCGGTAGAGATCTAGGAGTTTGAGGGAAATTCAGCATATCCCCTGATACCAGGTCTAACAAATTCAAGCATGACCTTGCCACCATCTTTACTTCAAAGTATTTGAAGATATAAATTACTGTGATTTAGGAACTGGTATCTACACCTGAAAAGAAATGCAGTCACCTGCAAAGATAGAAGAGAAGCAATTATTATCTACATACAATGCAGTAGGATTGGACATAAATACATTACACACTCATACTCCACAAGTTCAGTACTTCAGTAATTTTCAGTAGATGAGTCTACACCACGGATTGATTTGAAAGCGTGGAATAAATTTATGTTATTTAGACATTGATTGTTGAAATTAGAACTCCAACAAGTGGCAGAATCATTAAAATTTACAAATGTATAAAGCAGCATGTTAGACACAGCAATTCAATTACAAATTCTTCGAACATTATTCAGTAATTTAGCAGAAGAAATCTGTACATTACATAAGAAATAGAAACATCAACTTAATTTTCAGTTACTAAATAGAATAATCAAGATGACCATGATCTAGAGTTAAAGAATAGGAAAAGTAGCAAACCAAGGCTTAGATAACTGTGATCACCAGATTTTCAGTATGTTCTATGCTACTTTTGGAATAAAACTGTGAACTTTTTGGCCTTGGTAACGTGGAAACTTCCTGGAAGGTTAACTTTTGCATGTTTTTCACACACATTCTACTGTTTCATCACGACGCAGAAACCAAATACACGTTTTATGTATCTATAGTATGATTTCAGCTTTGTGTAGGAAGTACAAATGAACTAACTGTATATCTCTGCCCCCACCGAAAGACCACTATATCTTCTAAGGGACTACAGAAAGGAGGTTATACCTCTTCAAATCAGGTATTATAGCATAAAATCCTACTTTTTTATGCTATTTGCTGTCCACACTAGACCTATAATCAGGCATGCCCCTTCCTCTGATTCTGGGATGAAAAATTAAGATTATGACCTTTTCCATTACAAATTTTGTGTTAAGTCTTCCAATCTTCAAAATAAAATCAATTGAATTCTCTGTTTCAGAAAAAAA
>Ga0214545_1001354_pt1 | contig 45391 bp, 25 predicted proteins | sample CNSS4metaG_FD_160064 | JGI IMG/M metagenome (GOLD analysis project Ga0214545, IMG submission 160064) | Root nodule microbial communities from cowpea collected in UCLA plant growth center, Los Angeles, California, USA - CNSS4 | ecosystem: Host-associated > Plants > Roots > Nodule | place: USA... | reverse complement strand
ACAATTATAGAGATGTATACTATATATATGAATATGAAGTTATGTTATTATTAATGTTCTCTCAAGGATAATCTTATGGAAAAAAAAATTAATTCCATATCTTTTTATCAAATAATAATTATTTAGTATAGTAGTCGGGGTGTCACATCAAGCGGCCATCAGTCGTACGGCCAAGCAACACCAGTCAATCGGATTAATTAACATTAAACAAGTCAGTAATCTTGATTAGAGGATCATTGGGTCGTGATTAAGGAACCCTAATCATAGGCCCACACCGAAAACTATAAATAGGGCCCAAAGGTAGGTTGGTGAGGATCTTTAATTCGCATTTATTACGACAGTTACATTGATACACCGATCGGTCTTTTCACTGACTTAAGCATCAGAGCCTTTTAGACAGGTACCCCGATCGTCAGCCTAGCCGATCGAGCGAGGAGTGAATTTCTTGGAGAAGAAGTTATTGTAGTAGTGAGGAGAGGAGATTTCGAGAGAAGGAGTAAGATCGAAGAGACTTTTAGTAGACTCTTGGTCCCAACACCCGAAACATTTTGTCGATCGAGCGAGGAGTGAATTTCTTGGAGAAGAAGTTATTGCAGTAGTGAGGAGAGGAGATTTCGAGAGAAGGAGTAAGATCGAAGAGACTTTTAGTAGACTCTTGGTCCCAACACCCGAAACATTAAACATAATAATTACTTATTTTTATTTAATGGTAGATATACCGAAATTCATATAGTAAATCAAAATATATTAAAATATTCTTTATTAGTGTAGTATTCTAAATTCATAAATATATATATATATATATATATATATATATATATATATATATTCTTTATTAAACATAAAATCACTTCAAATACATGTCTCAATTTTATGAACTTAAGGTAGTTTAACTAATATAGCTCTACATCTTAGAAAAGACTATACTCAAAATGTCTTATTAGAGAATAACACTTTTAATCTACAAGTTTTGTCTTTAAGGTATTAAGGTAGTATTTTGCATGAAATTTATGGTTGTGCAATAATCTCTTTTAGTTCTCACAATTGGACATCTTAATATACATGATTTAGAATACTAATAAAATAAGTGAATATATTTTCCTTAACGGTATATGAATATTACTCTGACTTCACCACAATATTATTGTAAGTATCAAACTTTGTTAGTCCACTCAAAACATCACATATTTCAATTCTTATACAGTACAATAAAAAATTGTGTATTATCAATAGCACAATGTGTTAATAATAGCAAAAATAGGTTAGTAATGTAAAATTATTGTTGGCAAAACATTTTTTGATAAAGTGGTTGTCAATACATTTTATGCTAAAAATCACAAATCTATCGATAAATATCTATCGGTAATTACCGATCGATAAATTATGGTCGTTAATAAAATTTATCGTTAACAATCACGATGGGTGTTCTTCTTCCTCCGTTTCTTCCTCTTATTTTTCATTTTTTCTTTCTTCTCCTTCCTTTTCTCCTCCTCCTTTCCTCCTCCTTTCCTTTTTAGCGTGCCTGTCATTGTCGCATCTAGCCCTATTGGCTCTGACTCTTCCTCCCCCTCTTTTTCCTTTTTCCTCCCGCTTCTCCTTCTTTTCCTCTCCCTCTCCCCTTCCATCCTTTTCATCCTTTTCCTACAACTCCCGCCACCACTACTATCGCGCTCGCGAATTATTGCTACACTATCACCATAATTGTATTTTTAAAATTTGTCGATAATGTCGTCGGTAAATTCGTCAGTAAAATTGACATTAATTTTTCGTCAAATTTAACAAATTATTTATTATATTATGAATATGAGTGAGACAAAGAAAAGAAGGAAGAGGAAGAGGCGACAATATAATGACAACGACGATGATAACAACCATACAATTATGCTCAATGATAAAGTAAGAGGAGGAAGAGGTAGATGAGGGGGGGGGGGGGGGGAAGGAGGAGGAGGGATAGAAGGTGGTTAATGTAGTGATAACGATGGATCTTGAGACAATGATAACATTGAAGACAACAACAACAACAACAACAACAATAATAATAATAATAATAATAATAAAGTTAAATCATTCCATTGGTCTTCATTTTTGTAGGAAAATTTCAAGTAGGTCTCATTCTTTTTCTTTGTCTCAATTAGGTCCTTATGTTGGGAGATTTGTTGCAATTAGGTCATTTCGTTAGTAACGCACTAACAACGTTAACTATGTGTCACGTGTTAGCTCGTAATTTTTTTTATTTTTTTATAATTTTTATTATTTTTATAATTTTAAAAAAATTGTCACGTGTCAAGTTAACGTTGAGCCACGTGTCAAGTGTGATGTGACAATGACAATGTCATGTGTCACTATTGAATGTTAAATTTTTTAATGTAGTTCCTATATTTGTTATTTTGTCTCAATTTGGTCTCAATTTGGTCTCAATTTTGTAAAAACTAAAGCAATTTTATCACTATCCAAATTGAGATTAAATTTAATTTTTATATAATTTTTACAAAGGTACTTTTATTATATTTGATATTTTTAACCAAGTTAAGTTTATTTAAATTTATATTTTGCATTGAACTTTATTTAAATTTTGTTTTAAATTTTTATATATCTATAATTTATAGATAAATGCTAGAGTTGCTTTACAAATAACAAATTTATAAATTCAAATATAACATTTTAAAATAATTTTATAACAATTTAAAATAAATATATTTATTTAAAAGTTTACATTTCAATTTATAAAGTTGTTATTTTTAAACAAACTTTAACATTTGTCTAGAAATTATTGATATATAAATATTTGAAAAAATATTTAAATAAAGTTCAATGTAAAATATAAACTTAATCTTATTAAAAATATCATTGTGACATTTATATGAAGGTTAAATTTTGTTTCAATTTGAATAGGGATCAAATTGTTTCGGTTTAAAAAAAATTAGGACCCAATTAAGACAAAATAACAAATATGGAGACTAAATTAAGAATTTTCACATTCAATAGTAATACGTGACAATTTTTTTTAAATTATAAAAAAAATTTAAAAAAATCAAAAAAATCATGAACTAACACGTGATACATAATTAAAGTTGTTAGTGTATTACTAACGTAGAAGACCTAATTAAAATAAAATTTTCAAAATAAGAACCTAATTAAGACAAAAAAAAAAAGAAATATTCTTGAGATTTTCCTACAAAAATATAAGAACCAATCAAATGATTTAACCTAATAACAATAAAAAGAACAAGTCATGAAATTTATTGATATATCTTTTAAACATATATTAAAAAAATATTTAATTATATAAATATTTCTTAATTCACGAAATGATAACTATAACATCTCTAATCAAGCAAGTTTATTTTCTTACTGCTATATATTATAATATAATTAATAAGTAAAATTTTATAGATATTACGAATTTAAGTTATTGTTCTAATACATTTTGTTACTAGTATTATTGTTTAAATCGCACAATGGTCTTCCATTTTCTAGCCAACTTTACGTGTTGGTAATTTATTAATGTATAATGATAATTTAATCTATTTTTATTAATTTATTATTCTAATAATTATTTATTTTAATTTTTTAATGGTGTAGTATGATAATTTAAGAATGATTAATATAAGTAAATAAAAAGAATGAAAATATCATTATTTTTTCCTACATATTTAAATTTATTTTCTTTTAGAAGAATTTAGACATAGACGACAGATGAGACGAGGGCTAAGATAGGATAATAGTTAATGCATGTTGTCAGTGAGCACGTGCGACGACAGATCAAAGCACGTTAGTCGAAGTTGTGCCTTTTTCACAAAAGTGCACCGTGTGCGTTCTGTGCACCATTGTTTTGTAAAACGAAATGTGAGTTACTCGGTTATAACTATAAAAATGAAAATGAAACTTAACAAAATACATTTTCACACATACTCAACTTTTGGTGTAGCTTTATCATCCTGTCTTGAAGAGACTCCCAACGAGACCTAAAATATCAAATTAAAACTGGATGGTATGGTAAAATTATTAAAAATTAAATTATATATCATTAAATACTGTTAGAAATAATGTCAAAAATTGGTTGGCTTTTTTTTTATTTGAGGGATCCTTTGACTAAAATATTGTAAAATGGGATTAGTTGAATATTTTTTTAAGAAAAATGTCATGTCGTTAAAGGTGAAGTCATCGTTCTTAAAGTCGGTTTCGCCTCTTTTTTTTTTTTTTAAAAAAAATGAATGTTGTTACGTTACATAACGGTTTTTGTTTAATATAAAGGTGATGTGGAAGTGTCCTGTAGCATGACGACTTCACTTTTATTTTTTTAAACTTTTTAGTTTTTCAGTTTTAATTATTTCTTTTTCTTTTTCTTTATTTTATTTTTTAAATAATTCAGATTTTTTTTAAATTTAACGGTTTTGCTTATTTTTTTATTTTTCAGTTTTGATTAATTTTTTTATAATTTTTCAGTTTTCGTTATTTGTTTTTTTTAAACTGATTAGTTATCAATATTTTTTCAATTTTTAATTTCTTTTCAAATAAAAATATATTGATCGTATCTGTAATTATTTTTTAGTTTATTTTTATTATGTAATTTTATATTATCTAATCTATTTTATTAAGTTTATTTTATTGTAAGAATAAAAATAATTACAAATACAATCAACATAATTTTTATATCTAACAAAATTTGAAAAAAAATTAAAAATTAAAAAATATTAATAACTAATCGGTTTAAAAAAAACAAATAACGAAACTGAAAAATTAATCAAAACTGAAAAATAAAAAAATAAACAAAACCGTTAAATTAAAAAAAAGATTTTTTTTGAAATAATTAAAAAATAAAATAAGAAAAAAAAAGAAATAATTAAAATTGAAAAACTGAAAAGTTAAAAAAAAATGAAAAGTGAAGTCGTCATGCTACCGGATGACTTCACTTTTCTATTAAACAAAAACCCTGATGTGACGTAACGACATTCATTTAAAAAAAAAAACAAAAACGGTCTTAAAAATGACAATTTCACCCAAAAAAATAACGAACTCCATTTTACAATTTTCTGGTCAAAGAGACCTTGAAATACAGAAAAGCCCAAATTGGTTAGATTTGTTTGTTCTTATGTTTATTAGAGATGTAATTTTCTTTATATTCCAGTACGAGGTTTAATACCTATTAAATAAAATATGATTTTAAAAATGACATAGGTGATGATTAATGTGAGTCTAGCCTTCATAAACTTTTGTAGAACGGTGACAATCATGGATATCACACAAACACAATAAAACAGGTTTCATCTTTATATGCTTAGTTCCAATATACGAACTTCATTCATCATTCATACTAATTACTAAGGCCACATGCAAGTTGCAACAATGCAGCCACTTTATATATAAAGGCATGCAACAAGAACTCAAAGACCAACCATGAACCGGGAGTTACACATCGCATGAATACCATTATGACAAATACTATATGTAAAATTTAGGGTTAAATATGACTTTGGTTCCTTAATTTTCAGTAAAAATTAAAATTAGTTATTCTTTAAAATTTCGACCCAATTTAGTTCATCAATTTGAGAAGTGCGTAAATTTAGTTTTTTTAACCAAATTTTGTTAAGTTTATTTGATATTTTAAATGTATTTCTCAGTTAACATTGAAGCGAAAATGTGTCAAACGGTGTAAACAACATAATTATTATCATGAAACACGTTTAGAATGTCGAATAAACTTAACAAAATTGGGTTTAAAGGACTAAATCTACAAATTTCTAAAGTTAAGCAACAAAATTGAGTCAAAGTTTTAAAAATAGATTAATTTCAAACTTTACTTAAAGTTAAGAGATAAAAAACATATTTAATCTTAAAGTTTATAAAGTATAAACCAACTTAGTCTAAAATAATTTGTAATTAGTCAAAACTAATCTTCGTTCTATTACCATCTCATTAGTATAAGAAAATAATGAAAATAAATTATAAGAAAGTATAAAAAATTAGATATCATGAAAAGTTGAAGTATTTAAGAGAGATAATAAGTTTCAAATGAAAATAAAAATAAATTTTATTGTTTTGAAATTATTAAATCTGAAATGTGACCAATAATAGTTATAAAATAGATTTTGATCTCATTTTGTAGAGAAGCTAATATTTCGTAGTATATGTTTTGTTTCTCTTCAATTCCTATGAGGAGCGGTAACTAAAATCTTTTACATTTAGAATATCACATACTTGTCTTTGTTGATATCACTCACTATTTAAGATGCGTTTAGATAGATGAGAAACTTTCAGTGATAACGAGTAGATGAATTTAAAAGAATGAAAAAAAGGATTGTGGTGTTATTTAAATTAAGAAGAAAAAAAAATGAATCGAGTGAATTTAAGATAAAAATTTCTAAAAATTTGTGTATGATGTGATGGGTAAAGTTAAAAAATATTTTAATAAATAAAAATTTGATTACCATTTTGTTTTGATTGTGTTATGTATTTTGATTTTATATAACTAAAAGCATGTGATAATACACAATTATTATTTTTTTTCATAAAAATTCCCTTCAATTTTAAAAATGAAAAGAAAAATAATTGTTACTGATTTTGAAATTATCTCTAATAATAGAAAAGGCAAAGCCAATGAATCCACATTGAATATGGTTTGGTTCATTGCAATTAAATTTATGAGGTACATTAAATGGATAGAACTAAAGAAAGGTGGTATGACACAAATTGTGGGGCTCCATGTTCCTCCATGTGATTCTCTGTGCCCTTCCCAATTGGGGCATCCAAATTAATTTCATGCTTTCCCTTCGAGTTTGGATGGTAAAAGTATTGAGCTTTGAAGATTCAATAAAAAGTTATAATTAATTGTTGAATTAAATTTTAAATTGATCTTTAATATTACTTACCAATGTTTTAACTACTTCTATTATTATTTTAAATTAATTTTTAATTTTAATCAGAGCCACTGATCTAGTCCTAAATTGTTGTATCCAGTGACTTAGAGACAGATTCTTATTATTGAAAGTATTTGCCTCAAAGTTATAAACACAAAATTTAATTGAGATTTTATTTAATTATTTAATTGATGGTTGCTTTCTCCGTAGGGTAAGCAAAACTATTAAATGGGACAATTTAATACAATTTACTTCTAAAGTGGATAAATATATATATAAACCCGTGAAGTTTCAATAAGCTATTGCCCCACTGTATTAGTTTATGTAATAAAAAAATAACATTTAAAAATCAATAATTGATGCATAAAATTAATAATATATAGTCTTAATATAATAGTAGTTTTACATCTCAACCTCGTAACAAGACAGAATCGTAAATCACAGTCATAAAGTATGGTAGTACAATAGTACGTACTAAATAAGATCAAACTAAATAACTTACTAAATATTATTATAAATTCATAAAATACAACTCAAATGTTACGACACTTAGGTTAGATTCTTCTACAAATAGCCCAAAATGTAAAGGCTCAAACTCCTCTATCAATCTAATCCCAAAACTTGCTATTCTCACTCCTATATCTAAAACTACAATCATTCCTTATACAAAACTAATTAAAAATATCCAATAACAATTAAATTAAAATTAAACATACATTACATAATCCTTTTAGAATAATTCACACATTTATATAAAAATATAAAATATAAAATATAAAGATTGGATATTCAATCAAAAATAAAAATATAAAATATAATATAAATTAAAATACATATTTAATAAAATAAATCTTAAATGAATTTGATCTTTATAAAATAAATTTTAAATAGATCGAATAAAAACAAAAGTAAATCGATTTGACATAAATGGATTTTTTCCCAAAAAAGCACAAAAGTCAAACTTTGTTTAATTTATTCATTTTAAAGAGTTTATATATTAACACTCCTTAAAACTTTAAAGTTAGTAGTAAAAAGTTGTGGGGTTCCCATGGAAAATTGAGGCATAAGTTTGGATTTTCTTTGAACTTTCTAAACACATCTTAATTTAAATTTCTATTGATTTTCCTCCTAAGGTGATTTGAAATCACTTTTAAAAATTAATATTGAAGCATTGATAATAAATTGTTTATATTTCTTGCATAAATATTTTTATACTATCAATTAGTTAATAAAGTTTATTTTACATATAATGTTAAAATAGTTCTTATAAAGTAAAAATATTAGCATCCCTCGTGATAGAAATATTAAATTCCTAATATTTCAACGTGTTTCACACATTCTTAATTTATTCATGACATATAAAAGTTTCTCGGAATGGTTTTTATAAGTATAAATATTATCGATTTTAATTTTTGTGTATTTTATAAAATTGTTTTCTTTTATTAGTTTTAGCATTGTTTTAATTGCTATGATAATATTATCAGTATTTTGACTCTAAATTTTTCATGTGAATTATTTTAACTTTATTCATGTGCATTATCAGCGACAGATCTTAGTAGTGTTACAGGGTCATGTCTCCCAAATATTTTTAAATTTTCTTAATTAAAAAATATGTAGTATATATAGATTTATTTAATTAAATTCTTTTAATCTTTAAATTCAAAATTTGCATGTTACCTTTTAGACCTTTTAGAACAAATGTACTAAATTTCGTACTATTTATCTATCAACCCTTATTACACCAACTCCTCCATTTTTCATCTTCATGCACACACAGGTGAGAGATCTAAACAACCACTTAAATGGCTATTATTTCAATGTGAATTTAAAAGAGTCACATGCTTTTTTTTTTTTTTTTTTGATACATTTTTTATTTTACTTGAAAAAGTTAGATTCTTCCTTTTTGTGAAGTCTTAGAAACCTAAATTAAATTAGATAAATTTTAATTTTTCTTATAAAGTATAATATTTAATGTTAATAAATAATAAAACATAAAATTAAATATAATAAATAATAAAAAAAATTATTAGGATTTTTTTATATTTTTCTATTAATTAAGTTTCTCACAAATTGTATTCATATTTTATTATTGCATGTTCTTTTATTTTTTTTAAAAAATAAAAAATAGAAAGAGAAAAATTTATTATTACTGTTTTCATCTCTCATAAGTTCTCTTATAATTTTAAAGATAAATAGGTGAATCATTTCTTATCTCTTGATAATAAAATATCAGTTTAACCGTTAGTATTTTCTTTTTCATCTCATGAGTTTTTTTGTATATTTATTTTTTTATAAATATAAAAAAAGAAGTTATATACGATATATTTTTTATAAAAAAAATTTATTGCAACTTAATTATCATAGATTTTTATTTTAGTAATTACGTCTCTCAATTCTTGATTAGATTTTGATAAATTATTTTAGTCTTAATATTTAAAAAAAAATGTATATTGATGATGAATGAAATAATAAATTCATTTTTTAAGGTGATTAAAAAAAATATACTTGTGAAAATAAAAATAATACATATTTACTTTTTCACATATTTTCAAACGTTATATTAAGTATCCAAATGTTGAATTAAGAGAATTCTCTTTTAAAGATTAAAAAATTACAAGTTGAAATTTCATATTAGGATAATTCTTTCTTAAGATTTTAAGATTCAAAGAATTACAATTGGAAGTTTCATATTAATTCATTATAATTTATTTCTAAAAAATATTCTCAAATATAAAAATACGAGAATATCTAATAAATAAAAAAAGTAAAAAAATGGAATTATAAAATAAGTTCTATATCAAATACAACTTCAAATTTATAAATATTTTTAGGATGAGAATGATGAAAAGAAAACTTATAAAAAAAATAAAAGAAAAAGATTATGAAAAACGGAAAATAAGAAGATTTTATAAATATATATATAAAATCTCAACTTTCATCAACAAAGTTGGAAAATAGGCCTCATGAAAGACCCTTAATTCCCAAATATGTGATTAACTCCAACCGACCTAAAATCATAACATAACCAAAGTGGAATTAATGGAAAGCCATTATTTCGGTATTCACCAATTGAACGATATATTCAACTTTTCTGAAATTAAATTGGACTTTTTAAGTTCTTTTTTTCATGTAATTTAAAGAAGAAAAAGAAAACTATTGGACCCAGATATTTGTTTGTTTGCTGAGATACGTATTGTATTTTTTTTTTTGGGCTATCATCCACATTCTACCCTCAAAAGTGTATAATTCCTTTTTGAAACCTCCTATTTTCTTCAAACACTTCCAATACTGTAATAATGATTTCTTTTTCAAAACATTCCGAATTGAGGGTTTTAAATGATTTCGAAAATGAAATTTCATAATTAAAAATCACATTACAGTGTGTTCTAGAATCATCAGTTTACCATCTTTTTTAAAAAAATATGATGAAAACAATTTGGGTCAATTATTTTTGCTTGAAGTATTTGTCAAGCTTTTCAAAATTTCAAGCAAGCAATCACTAAATTGATTAATAAGTTAAGTATTTTTTATCTCCAGAAAATGGACAAAATTTTCAACATAAATAATAGAGCATGATGTTCTCCCTCGTGTGTTTCCTGTTGAGGAGCAGTAACCTAACTCTCTTCTGCATTTTCAGTACTCATATGATGTGTATGTGTTGTACCTAAATGTGGATTAAAATATAGTTTATATATTCAAAATAGAAAAAAAAAGTTCTGTTTACACTTACATCCAATTATAATCTCCTATTTAAAAAAAAATATTGTTTTAAATAATTACTTTAAAATTATTGTCAGCCATCACTTTTTATTAGTTGAAAGTATTTTTTTAAATGACAATATATGTAAACAAGCTCTTCAAAATATTTATTTATTATATTTTGTATTTATAACATATTAGATTATATAAAATTAAATACTTATTATTGAACAAGTGCTAAATCATTATAGTTTTACTTCCATCTTAACAAGCAAGATCTTAATATATAACTTTTCCAAGGTGAGTACGGGGAAATATGTTCTTCTCAAAGAATAAAATTTCATCTAATATTTTCTTAGTTAAGCATGTTTGTCATTTCTAAATTTAAAAATAAATAAATATAATTTTTCACATGTTAAACAAATTTGACTTGACATATAAAACATATCAAATGATCTAAATAACTTAAATTTTAACTTGAATTATCGTTTAAAACATTAAAAAGAAATTAAAATATTAAAGAGAACTACGTTTATTCAGTTTTAAAAATTGAAAATCAAATTATATCAAAATTTAAAACATAAACAAATTCAAATTTCAGATTAAAGTTTATGAATTGAAAATATATTTAATCATTTTTATACAAGTTTAGACGAGTTTTTATGTTAGAAACTTCTTTAAAAAATAATATAAAAAACTAAAATGGACCTTCTTTATAAATTAAAATTACTTTTTGATAGACAATATCATTAAAACCTTTTCATGTATTTTTTTTTTCTTATTTTTACTATTAACTTACATATAACCTAATATTAAAATTTGTAGGTAAAAGAAAATCATATGTTTGTGTAAAGATGTATGTGTGACATATGGTGAATCAGCCAGTTAAGGCACAACACAACACAATACAACCCTTAACCCTTTGGTTGTGACACCTTTGAATAAGCAACCATAAATCTCTACTACACCTCTTGACAAATATAAAATTGATTTGAAAATTTTGGAAAAGAAATTTGAAAAAAGTTTCATCAACAAAATATTAATAACTAATATTTATTAATAAAATATTGGAAATCTCACATCGACTAGAGATAAGTGGGTGCAATCTTCATCTTATTAGATGGTTTTATGCGGTTGAATTAGACTTAAAATTCACTTCTAAAATTATATCAGAGTCAGATTAGAGATTATTTCGAGATTTCTTGAACATTTTGTTCCACCTATAATAGGACCGTTATTAGCTAGTTTTGTGGAGTTAAGTTAAACTTAAAGTCCACTTTTAACGAAAGAAAAGAAAAACACATCTGCATCATTATTGGAAGCACAGGAACAAAATTGCCAGTTGTGGAAGTGACATTACACCCTATGTTATGACACTAAACCCTTTGCTGGATGGGTTATTCGTGTTAATTAATTGAGTACTTTCACTAAATGGTGCAGTGGTTGAGAGAGGCATGTAGGGTCCAAGAGGGGGCATGCATTTTCTTCCACCACTCTCACTAATAGCTGTGATCTTTGGAGCACAATTCTGAGTTTGAGAGGCTCTTATGCTTTATTAACTCAAACTTTGAAAGGGACTGGTTGGTGGATTTGTCAGATGCCATAATAAGGATATGTGAACTGTTGCAGTGTGCCATAGCCCACTCTAGCTGTTCTTGGACCTCTTTCAATCACACTCTTCTCCACTCACGCCACATCATTTTCACAACCTTCTCATCTTTAACCGCTGTTTTTCACTCCCTCAAGTGAAATACATAATATATGTTTTTGTAGGTACTACACAAATAATTAGATATGTGAAAGTGACACGGGTTGGTTCACCACGAGCCAGGTTGAAAATGAGTGAACCTAATCCGGCTCACTTTATGGTGAGTTAGAAATTTTGTAACCTGGCTTAACCCACCCCAGGTTAGTGGGTTAAGTGGATTGACTCACCAACCCACCTAAAAAAATTATTTATTTATTTATTTTTTAGTATTCAAATATTTAAATAAATTTTTAAGTAACCCATGAGATAACAATCATAGCAAAATCAAGAACCAATATTTTGATCATGCTCACCACCAATATATGAAGAATTATTTTCAAGAAAGTATCCATATAGTCTAAGAAAGAATGACTAATATTACAAATTTTCTGTCATACTATTCAACAAAATATAAATTAAAAAACTATACAATTTTTTTCATGCTAATTTATAAAAAATTGTTTATAAGACCATTACTTGAGTAATTTAGTATAAAGATTATAATTAAAGTATCAACATATATAACTCGACAATCAAATTAATTAAACATTCAAACTATTCAAATATAATTAAGCAACATTCTAGCATTTAAAAACATGAAATTGTGAACAAATATAATAGGAGTAGCAAATAATTATTAAAAAATTAAAAAAATTTAAAAAAATTTAAAAAAATTTAAAAAAATTTTAAAAAAATTGTAAAAAAATGTTGGTGGGTTAAGTGAGTCAACCCACCTTCAACCCGGCTCGAACATGTTTAACCCGTAGATTAAGTAAGCCGGGTTGAGTTCAATCCACTTTTGAAAAAGTTGAATTTTTCTCAACCCAACCCGGCTCGAACTCGTGATGAGCCGGATTAATTCACGGATTGAAACTTATTTTGACATCTCTACAAATAATTGACCATGTATACAACAATTTTATGATGTCATGATGTTGTTTATGTTCTGAATTAATGTTGTAAGAACTTGAAAATGGCATTAGCAAATGAACATGTTGTTAGGTGGAGAGAGGATTAATGAGTGTGGAAGAGAGTGCAACATTCCACATGATGATCACATGATGATGAATGGTGATAGGCAACCAAATTACTTACATCTTACAGTGTAATTAAGATCAGAGAAATTTGAATTATTTAGAGCAGAGTGAGACAGAACTGGTTGTTGTTGTTGTCAGATGACAATTTTCTGACCACCACTGCTGTCTAATTCTTTCATCAATTCTCCAAATCTATCAATAAAAACGAGAATCACCATTCACTATTCACCCATTAAACATGCTCGATAACAAGTTTTCTTCGTACATTTTCTGCTATATGCTGGAACAATTGATTCTTGTAAACCAAATTCAATGAAAGCTGATTCTCCAAACCTGTGTTAATTTCTCTTACTTAAAGAAATATTAAAACTTGGCATTGTAAGATTATCATACCCTTCTCGATTCTTAATCTCAATGACGGAACTACACAGCGTGGACAAATTTTTTTTTTTTATTTTGTTAAAATTATTATTGAATATTTTTTTTTAAAATATTAATTTTATATATTAGTTTCTTTTAATTCTTTATTTTTATTTTAAAAAGTTGTTTCAGCAAAATCAAAATTAAATTTTTAATTATTTTTACTGATTTAGAATCTTAGATCCGTCACTATTTAGTAGTGATTAATGTGCTTAAATATGATATTTTTTAGGTTTAATTACTTTTTTGGTCATTGTTTTTGTCCAAAAGTGTCAAATTAGTCCTGTGATCTTTTTAAGTGTCAATTCGATCCCAATTTTTGAAAAATCGATGCAATATGGCCCTTTTTTGTTAAATTTCTTGAGACGGATGAATGATTTTTCATCAAAATTGAAGTTGTTAAGAATGATAATTTGCTTTATTGATATAATTATCATAATCATAATGCCGATTTTGATAAAAAATCATTGATTCATTTCAAAAAATTTAACTAAAAAGATCAAATTGCATCGGTTTTTAAAAAAATTGAGACTAAATTAAAATTTAACAAAATTTAAGGATCAATTTGACACTTTCAAACAAAAATAAGGACAAAAAAATAATAATTAAACCTATCTTTTATATACCAAACGAAAAACAAATGGATATAAAACTGAAATCAGACGGAAAAATCATTTTAAAGTATTCGAATGTTATTGTGAATATTTTGATGAAACAAGGATCTATAAATAAATATTTAACGATATATCTTAGAAAAATTGTGTGGACAAGTATGAAGCACTTGTTTTGCTTTCGTATCTTGGGATTGTCTCATTGGCCACAAGTTAGATTGACCATAAATAAAATTGTTATCATATACCTTAAAAATTTTGGGTAACCCTTCGCTATCTGAGGACACCACCCGTTTGTTAACCACATGCATTTTAAGAAATAAGCATTTTTAAAATCATTTAATAGAAAAGAAAGTTAATTAATATTACTCCTATTATTAAGTATGATTTGTTCTAAGTAGTTGAAAGTTGAGACATGCAGAATAATGGCATTCGATCCCTAAGAAAAAACACCATCCCCACTTCCATTCGAAGAAGGCCATAAAAAAATGGTTTTATACACAAATTTATTTAACAATTTGCTTTCATACAAACATCTAATCGATTATATGAATCAAATTAAAAATATTTACTTATAGAAGTGATAGGATCTTAGAGGAGGGTTTCACCGTGGAAACACAACATCAATGAGACATGAATCCAACCACATAAGGCATTGACACTACTCTCAATCAAAAATCTTAAGGCGATGAATTTATGAGTCTTCATCCTTATATAGCACTCTACTTTCTCATTTATAGCCATTGTAGAACTTAGACTCACACTTAGATTTTTAACAATGTCCCTTCCACCACATTGGTACCCTCACCCTCTAGCGAAAGCATTCCCAACCACGAGTACCTCTTCTCGTGTTCGCCATTCATCTTAAAGGGACACGCTTACCTGAAACCTTTGTTAGAAAGACTTTCAATACAGGGATTTGCACTCGTCTGAGCTGGTTTTAACCAATGACTCTGATACCACTTGATAGGATCTTAGAAGAGGAGGTTTCACTGGGAGACACAAAACCATTAAGACATGAGTCCAACCACATAAGACATTGACATCACTCTCAATCCAAAACCTTAAGGCGATGAGTTTATGGATCTTTATCTTTATATAGCGCTCTACTTTTTCATTTACAGCCAATGTGAAACTTAAACTCACACTTATATTCTTAACAAAAAGAGTATGACATGTGATAAAGTTTTCTTCCAAAATATTTAACCTAATTATATACATAAAGTTTTGTGGAGCACATGCATAATAGGTGATGAGGTGGATTGAAAAGCATGGTTTGTGCAGAAACCCTACTTCTTTGTAGGGTTTACACTACAATGAAAGAATGATAAGACAATGGTTGAAGCAATACTATTATGTTGGTTGGTGCTTGACAATTACTCATACTACTACAATTGAGGGAAACCAAAAGAGGTATATATGCATATCATCATATATAGGTCCTACTTATTAAGTCAATTTTTTCAGAAATATTGTACATCACTACTAGTAACGTCTTGTTTTCTATCTCTTGTTCTTTTTTGACCATTCGAGAAATCAAGAAATTTTCATCTTGTCGTCTTCTTAATAAGATAAAGAATTGTTATTAAAATTCAAATGGGGTAGAAAGATGATTGAATGAATTGAACCTTGGATAGATTATGATGGATAGGTTAATGTACGTGAAATAATTATGAGTCATTTTCTTGAAAATGATCATTTTTCCATAATTTTAATAAGATTTAAATACATAATATACTTTTAAAATGTTGAATTATTAGGGAAAATTATATGTGTGTGTGAAAAAGAAAATGCGAGAAAAAAAAGAAAGAAAGGAAATTTGGACAACTAAAGTTACAGGTTAGCTTTTGAACACCAATATTTCCAATTAGTATAAATATAAGTAGAACATACATCTAACGTAATAATAATAATAATAATAATAATAATAATAATAATAATAATAATAATAATAATAATATAACTCTTTTTCTTTCCTCTTTCTAATATTTTCACTCTAATTTTCATCTTTTTCAATATTTCTAGTTCATCCTCTGAGTATGCAACAATAAATTGATTTATATTCAAAGTGAATTAACCTATTATCATTAAACGTTCTCTTTGAAAATATGATAATTATGATTAATTAATCCTCATTTTAGTAATAGTTAGATTATAATTCAATTAGGTTATTATTTTTTGGCTGTGTATTGCCGACGCTCCGACAAGGATACAGATAGATAGGAAATGAATTGAATCAGAACAATCCATTTTTCATAACATGATTGATTAATTAGTTTGTTAAACCCGTCAACCATTTTTGACTTTTTTTCGAAAATAATAACCACCCATATAAAAATAATGCTCAATAATTAAGTGAATAAAATATCATAAATTTCAAGATTTTTTTTTTCAACTCTGAAAATTTTGATGCCATTACATACCCATTAGTTTCTTATAATTTCATATTTAACGAGTGTTAAACAATAATGGATAAACAAAAGATACCTAATTTTAAAAAAAAAATATAATTTAAATTTACACATGTAAAAAAGTTACAAAATAATCATGAATTCTACAACTTAATATGAAAAAAATACGATTTTATTATCAAAGTGATTCTTAAATAATACACTTAATCTTCCTTATGTCTCTTTCCTACAACCCTACCTATATACCTATATTTTTCTTTTTCCCTTCATCTTCATCTTCAACTTCAAGTCAGGCCAAAAATAATGCAATCATTAATTTCTGAGCCACAAGCATGGGTTCCAATTTTTCTACCATGGCTTGTTTCAATTATTACAATAAAACTACAAGAATAAAATCCTTATAACAAACATGCAATCATTTGATTCTAGCATATTCACAAGTCCATTTCAATTGGATTGTAAAAAAATATACAAATTTAACCTAAAACTTTTTTTTTTCTGTTTAATTACATTAGTTTAGTTTTTTATCTATGTCTTCTACAATTTAATCCAAACCAACGAACATTATTAAAAAAATTTATAAATATTTTTCTAATTTATTAAAAAAATTCAAAAAATTTCTTTTTTATCATTTTTTAAAAATTTTAATTGACAGGTAATTTTTTCCCGAATATATTATTTTTTAAATTATGTAATTTACAAATATTTAAAAAATATAAAATATTTAAAAAAAGTTGACAATAATTTTTATAATTCTTTTTATAACAAAATTTATAAATATTTTTTAAAAAATTCAAAACAAAAATTGACAGATAATTTTTATTAGTAGTGGACATCCAAATATATCAGTAAGTTATAGGGTGATACAAATATACAAAACAATAAAGAAAAAAAAAACAGATGATTTGTTTATAGTTTACAACTATCATAAAGAATGAAGTAAAAATAGTCTGTTAAGTACAACACGGATCATATTTCGTTAAATAAGAAATAAATTATAAATTTTAGTTAAAAAGCTTTGATTAATTAATTTTGTTTAAATTATTATTAATAGCTAAAAAGTAACTGAACATGTATATGGTTAAAGTAATAGTTACATGTTTTTTTTTTCTCCTTCTTTGTAATCCTTAGTAATGTTTTTAAGATTAATCGTATATTGTCATTAAATTGCGTTTTACTAAAGCAATTACTTGAAAAAACAAATGTGCATTTAATTATCTTAACCACTAACAGATTTCAAATAAAATTAACTGAATTAAAATGATTGTACTAAGAATACATATATATTTTTCTCTTATTTACTATAAAAGAAAACAAAATATGTAAATATTTGTTGTACTAAATCGACTATCTTTCTTAACTTATATCTATTGTAATTACTTTAAATCAATTTAATAAATAAACGAAATATAAAAATACAATTATTCCATAAAATTTTAGGCATAATATAATTGAAAATTAAAAACATCATATTATTATTGCTTTGGTTTCATTTCATTGAATTTGTAAATTATAATCTGATATTACCATTGGATTTGATTGGTTTGTTGAATCCTATCAGGTGAAATGTGATTTTTCTTTTTTTTTTTTGGTTTATACTTGATGATTAAGTGATCAATACAGTGAACATATGATTGAACTTGTAACACCCCATTTAATTAATAATGTAATTAAAGAAGCGTCACGTCACACTGGAATAATAACGTAGCGTAGTCCTGGAGTTTAATCCCACTCCTTACAACGTAAGGCACACCATAGTGCCACAGAAAAAACCAAATATAAAGTTAAAAGGAATATAGGAGATCACAAGTCAAACATAATACATGGGTTGTGGCCCTAAGAAAAGCCCAACAAAAAGAAATAAAACATCAGCTCCAGCCCAGATGGACTATGCAGCGGAGTCACCGTTTCCCTGTTGACCGCAAGAACCTCTCGCTTCTGCTCACATCAATAATTTGATGGTCATCGCAAAAGAGAAGAACCACACACAAAACAATCAAACAAGCAAAGGGTAAGCTAGAGCCAAAATCATTTCATCAATGAAATCAGATACATATTCACAACCCATTATACATACATCACACAAGCATGTTACGACCTCCCAAGCAATACACTATGACTTGACTCGACTCATCCGGATACATATAACCTGGTCGGATTCAGTGGATGCTTGCACTTGTGGTGGATACCTCTGCTCACCCCCGAGCTATGTGTTACAAGTGCTATAATGAATCAATTTTCCCTCACCACAAGGTTAGCCCTTAATGAATTTCGGGCCTCCTGCTACTCTCACCACATGAGTCAGTCTGCTCTAGGTGAGACTAACTGACTCCTTAGAGTGTCAGGATGCAACCTTACCTTGAATCCTTACCTAGTTATACAGATGGGACACCACCATGGACACCCACTAACAGGGGCTATGGGATTACGTCCCAACCACTGAAGCACGACCCTGGGAATCCCACCTAGAGATCCCAAGGACTTACACACTGACACTGACCAAACATTCATAATCAATCAAACAGATTCTACATGCATACACACATTATATGTACATATACGTCTCATACAATTTCTCATAATTCACCTCTTTCGTACTCCCAACTAAACCATGCCAACTCATTATTCTCAAACCCAGAATATGGAACTCTATCTCATATCATTACCATGTCGTATCAATACCAACCTCTTTCATGTCTCATGCCAAACTCATGTCAAACTCATCATCTTAATTTCATTAACCATCTCATACATATATCATACTCACATCATGCTAAAACGCATAAATCATAACTCTCATACCATCCCATTCATAAAAGTCATTCAGTTCATATTCTTAAAGGTAATAACCATCCAAGCACATAATCAACATTTTAAATCAAGGAAAACTTCAAGGCCAGCCACCTTCTCGCTCAGCTTCTCGCTCAGGCAGCATGATCTCGCCCTGGCGAGGAGGACCCTCGCTCAGGCGAGCTTCCTTCTCCTAGGCGAGAGCTCGACTTTCTGCACAGGGACTTTTCGCGCGTTCTCACTCAGGCGAGACTTTCCGCGCCTAAGCGAGACGTCACTCGCTCAAAAACTACACTAGGTCGCCTGGGCGACCATTCGTGGAAAAGACTTAGGCGAGCCCTTGTTAATCTCGCCTAGGCGAGACTAGCTCGCTTGGGCGAGTTTATCAGTGCCCGCCATTGTTCTCACCTGCAGCAGACTCAAAAATATACTCCGAACAACAATCCCACCATGGCAAACATTCATAACAGCAAACCAACTGGATCCCTGGGTACCAACAGTGGACGTAACAGCTCTTAGAGGGGATTAGCGAGCTGGAAAAACAATGGAACCAGATTAAAATGAGCTCCCTGACTGACTCTAGTTGTAACCACGAAGAAGGAACTGAAGTACAGGTTAGAATCGACTTACGTGAAGTGGAGGTCTGGTTGGAGTTCACTTGGAGGGGTTGACGACTAACCCTAACAGAGCTCTGAAATGGAAAGGCGGCAGTGTTTAGGTTCAACTTGCAAAATGAGGCTGAAAGGGGAATCCTAACAGGGCTTTTGCACCATATGGGCCAACCCTTAGGCCCAAAAGATTAAGGCCAACCCTTACACATTAGGGCAGAAAAGAGAAACTGATTTTAATGGGCCTTGCAGAACTTGAATCTCTCATGAAAGGTCGAATTCAAGTCTCATAAATAAAGAAAACTACAATTAAGATGAGCGAAATTAGTAACTGTTATTAAGTACTACATTATGATATAGGCAAATAATTAAAAGTTATAATGCACGATACTTCGATTTGTATCTCATATAATATTTTATTAATATTTATTAATGAAGTCACTAATATATAAATCAACGTTTAATATATTTGATTTTAATTGGAATTTACATAATAATTATATATTTATAATGTTTTATGTATTTTTTATATATTTTATATATATATATATATATATATATATATATATATATATATATATTATGTATATGGTAGATTATGACTGAAAGCAGAGTGATAAACCCAAACTTATATAATAAATTATCTCTAATATATTTAGAACAATTTTCAATATTTCAAATAGTAGAATGGGAAGGTACATGATGACTAAATAGGAATAATGTAGATGGAAAAGTGATATTAGAATTGCATGTGAAATAATATTGTTGTAGAGTATGTCCAAAAGACTGAATGTTAAAAAAATAGAATCTAATGTCTTATTTTTTTATATTAAAATTAATTAATGGGATATTATATCTTACGGGCAGATACCAGAAACCTCTCACCTCTCAACCGGTTACTGAACAGTCAAGTTCATCACAGACCATTCACTGAACAATCCAACACATCACAGACTGTTCAAAAAAACCTCAATATGTATTATCCATAAAGTAATAACAATTGTGCAATATAATTGATACTAACACAATATAATTAATACTAAAAAATAATATAATTTATTGATTAATGTTAATCCATAACAATAACAAACTAGAGAATAATAATTTTATATAATAAAATTATATAAAATACAACATTCTCCCACTTGGATAACATTAATAAATAAATAAATTATACCAATTATAACACACACAAATACCAATTAAGAAATATAAACATGAACCACAAAGATAATATCCGATAGCGATACGTATCATATGCATAGATTTCATAAATAATGGATAATAAATAAAATAAAACAAAACATAATAAATATGTGATCCCAAAATGATGCATACATTTTTATATGCCAAAAGAGATGTAATGAAAATGACGTTATTGATAAATTTACATCACATGAAGACCATAATAATATAAAATGTAAATTTCAGATTCCCACTAACCTGGTGCATCAAAAGACTTAACCACACCCATGAGCTACATGATTTTGAAAAAACTCCAATAGCTAAGTCTTTAGTTAGTGGATCTGCTAACATGTTTACTATGGGAGTATGCTCAATCCAAGTTTGAAAATCCAAAACTTAATCCCTAACAAACAAAAAAATTATATAAGAAATGCTTTGAGCGAGTAGAAATTTTGTTGTTTTGAGAGAAATGCATGACAACAGTATTATCACAATATATTACAAGTGGTCTATAAATACTTTGAATACTTTGAAAGTCAAAAATCAAAATTTAAGCCACATAGCTTGACAAGTGTTTCGTAACAAACAACATTGCCTTTATGGTAGAAGTAGCGATAAAAGTTTGATAAGCACTCTTACAAAAAATAGTTTCTCCTACCATCATAAAACCTAAGTCAAAAATATATTTTCGGTCGTCAAGACAACCACAAATTAGATTAACCAATAGCTTGAAGTTGATCAAACTTGTTATAGATCAACATGTGATCAAATATTTTGTCTATTGTCTTCCTCCGTCTACATGTGGTCACCAATTCCTCTAGCGATAATGGTGTTTAATGCAACAATAGTGAACCTTCCAAACTCGGGGACAACGAAGGTTCTGGACACAAAGGGAGAACTAGTAGGAGAAATTCAAAACGTTAAACAGAAAGAGTGGTTTCAAAAACACAGTGGCAATAAACTAAAATTTAAGTAATATTTCCCCTAAAAAATAGTGTAGGATTTACAATTATAATATTTTATTTTAATTTTATAAAAATCATCATTTTATAAAAATGATCTTTAATCTCTAAGGCCACTTATGTCAAAAAAAATAATAAGGTACGCAAAACAATACGATGCTTACATCATTAAAATTATGAATTTAATTAAAAATTGTTTCATAATGTTTAGGATATGATGTTATTATACTTTATGAGTTTTATATTAATGAGTTTATCGATCTTCATTTCTTTAATTTAATGTATAATGAGTTAATTAGTATCTTATAAATTTAGACATCAATATACTCTCATCATATTTAAATGGGTTGCACTTTAACATTTCAATTTTTTTTATTAGTATTTTTTTTTTGTTCAAAATATTAAGTTTTATTCTATATTTAGTCTCCAATTAATATTTTTATATTGGAATAGTTGATAATGTGTTTATAAAAATAAAGAAGATGTGGTAACACACTTAAATAAAACTGGTCCGTAATAAATTTCACTATATTGGAGTAATTATTTATTTTTCTTAATCTACGTATCAAAAATTGTAAATGGCAATAAATATGGAATGCGAAAGTATATTGATTCAGTGGTATTTTTTTTTTCATTTTATCGTTCTTTAAAAATTTTACTTTTAATGAGTTTTTACTCAGGTTCCTATTATTGTGAAATTTTGATTTTGATTTTTGTTTGTTAACTTTTAATGGTAAATATTATAACTCCGATACTTTATTATATTCCCGCGTCAACTTGTATTCTGCCACACTCTCATGACGGTTCTTGTTGCTAAATATTAAGTTTAATGACATGTAAAAACTAAATATAAACTAATAAATAAATAGATTAAAAATACATAATTAACACAATAAGAGAATTAAATTAATAAAAAGGCAAATGGTAAAGTAGAGAATTACATTAATTAAATTAACACAATACTTTAAACATGAGTTTAAAACTTGTATTTGGTATAGATATAAAGTTAAAGCCTATAAAAAAAACAAAGACTCATAAAAGATTCCAGATCTTGAATAAAAAATGTTGTCAATTCTTTACGTGGGTATGACTGAAGTTACACGATATAATTTTTCTGATAAATTTCCATACAAATAACACATTGTAATAATAATAACTGAACACAGTAACACCATAACAACAACAACTTCATAAGTAAGCGTTATTTTTATTTACTATATAGAATTAATGGCTTAAATAGTCATTTGTCCTATTTTTGATCGATTTTTTTACTTTGGTCTTATTTTTGAAAATGTTTTCAATTTTGTTCTATCTTTCGTAATTTTTTTTCAATCAACTCCTTTTCGTTAACTCCGTCTAAATCGTTAACGGAACAGTGGCCAGCGTGGTGATTTTGTGTGACGTGGATACTATTCAGTGACATGTCCGTTTGCACTGTCATAGCCCAGTTTTAAATTGAAATTTAGGGTTTGTTTTCATTGCGGTTGTCTTCCATTAAAGTTCAGTTGAAAAGGAATGTCTCATGGGGCATCTTCATCTTCTTGTAATAGCTGGGTTCACCGAACTTGCAATTCATACTTACACCACTCATTTTCGGCAAAGTGACCACGGTGGTGGACCACAACCTCAAACCTTTCATCAGACATTGGAAACACAAAAAAAAAAAACAGAAAAAAACCTGCAAATTGTAAACAATGTTTAAATGGGGAACAAATACTCCATCTACAACCGACAAACCGACAACCAACCATGAAACCCACCCCACCACAGATAGCGACAACACAAACAATTAAAAATGGCAGGTCACCAGCGAAAACAATAAACAATGCACCACCGAAAAAGCAACTACAATTTAAAATATTCCATGGAATGCATAAACAAAACCCTAATCATTAACACTAAACCCAATCAATACTGAGCAAAAATAAAATCCTAAAGCAGGACATACCTCCGCGATGAACACGTTTTTCCCTCCGCAACGATTGTACAGAGATGAGCATAAACCTTGGATGCCAAAAAATTGATCTCAAAGGCGGAATTCCAGAATTTCACAGAGCGACGAAAAAATCCCCAATTCGACCCACAAATCCCCAATTCGACATAAACAACCCTAAACCCAATTTAATTTCAACTTAAACCCTAAAATGAATATGCAATTAAAATTAAATGGTCAGCACAGTGCAAACGGACACGTCACTGAACAGTATCCACGTCACACAAAATCACCACGTTGGCCACTGTTCCGTTAACGATTTAGACAAAGTTAACGAAAAGGAGTTGATTGAAAAAAAATTACGAAAGGTAAGACCAAATTGAATACATTTTCAAAAGTAGGACCAAAGTGAAAAAAGTCGACCAAAACTAAGACCAAATGACTATTTAAGCCTATAATTATGTACTTTTTTCCCTTCACTAGTCTTTTATTTCAAAAGAGATATATTCTCTTATCGGAATACCTAAGGAGAAGGAGAGTGTTATGAATTGTCGTCCTTATACAAATACTCATGATAAAAGATTTTTCCCATTGGTAATGAGACACACATGAAAGTTACTTTCCCTTCTCTCATCCTCTATTATTATTCATTTACTTCTCCTATCTATTATTAGTTTTATTTTATAATAATTTTAATTTTATAAAAAGTTATCTAAAATTATATATATATTTTTTTAAATAATTAATTTTGCAACATTTTTTTATGAATATACAAGTAAGTTTTTGACATTTTCTTAGAATTTACCTGTATGAGATTATATAATTGATTTTTTAAAATAGTTAGATTTTTAAAATTTCAATATTTCATTTTAGAAAGTATAAATATAAATTTTACACCTGCGTTACCGCGAAAATGAGAAAGAGTTTGAAAACTAAAAAGCGCAAAATCCGAAGTTAGGGTTTTCGTTTTCCGTTAACCCATTCGACTTTCCCAAAATGGAGGAGAGAGGTGGCACTCGTGTTGGGACTGAGAAGATGTTGTTGAATCGGCGAGTCGAGAGAAATCTGGTTGGAAATAAGGGATTTAAGATTGTGCGTTTGCGAAGTGAAATTCAGAGCGTGGAGAAACCCTAATTCATGTTTGAGGAAGAGGTAAAGGACGCGCAAGTGGGACTCCTTGGCTTGATGGTGGTGGCGGAGATTGAGGTTTGACGGAAGAAGGGAGAAGAGAGAGCGGGAATTGAGGTTTTGTTGTTAATTTGAATTAATGGAAGTTGCAGCGTGGCAGTGATTCTCTAGAAATTCTAAAATGTGTGTTCTGTAATTTGGGGGAAATCGTGAGCCCTATTTGCTTTCGGTTATATTGTGATGTTCTTGTATTCTTTTGGACTATTAAATTACCGTTTGATAATGAGAAGTGCTTTTTGTCAAACTTTCCATACTGCTTCAATCTTAAAGCATTGATATTGGACATATTTTTGTATAAGTTCACGGGAAATTGCTATTTCTTCCCAGATTTTATCTGGATGAAGTTTGATGAATACATGAGCTTAAGCACAAAGATTGTAATCCGTTTAATTTGTTCAATTCAATACATCATATTATATATCTGCATCATATTATATATCCGGACCAATTTCTCGCTCCTTACTTGCTTAGTGTTTTATTTGATGTTTGAATAATTGCAGTTAACATAGGAAAGATGAAAATTTCTGGGTTGGATTTTGGATGAGGACGAGGAAACTGAGTAGAAAAAGTTTCGATATTTTGTAAGTAGTTTATGTCAATTAAGTAACTGAAAGGAAGAGTGAAATGGCATGATTTGTGTAAATCCTGCAGAATGTTGTTTTGTGGAAAGGTATGAACCTGTGATTGCCCAAAATTTCATCCTTGATTAGGGACAACATGTGTGTTCCATTCCCAGGCTCTATGTCTTATTTTTTTCCTTTAAATTGAATCACATAAGTACATTAATGTGCTCCATTTGAATGGATAACAGACAGAAGCCAGGAAAATTTAGGATGATAAACACATTTAATTTATACAACTACATACAAAGTGAACAATTTATAACATTTACAACCGAAATGATAAATTTGTTATTGATTGAGTTTAATGGCTTAGTGACGATGTGAATCACAGTCTTACACTCTTAGCCAACCTATTGCGTATTGACAATTATGTTCTTCAAAGTGGGTATTATCATCGAATTCAACTAGCTTTTTCATTTATTTCGTGATAATCATGAATGATTTTATGCTTTTAAATGCTCTGAAAAAATCTATTGTTTTCGCATTATGAAATTTCGTTTACAATGAACTTGATTTATGTGTTTTTTCTTCATTTTTTTAGGAAGAGTTGACACCACAGGAAGAATATTCTTCTCATGCAAATCTATAACTGTGAGGGATTTTAGTACCAGTGCATTTTCTGGGGGTACAACTGCGTGCATAGGTTTGTGTGATAAACTCAAACTTCATTTTTTTCTTGATTTTGTTAATATAGAATATAGATACTTTAGCTTTACTTTTGTTCCATCCTTCATGAGAGGTGAGTTGATGATTTTTGCTATATCTTGTAATTTACTGTATGAATTTTTGGAATAACGGTTCTGTTAGTAATAACTAGGGCCTGTTATGTCAAATTTCCACTTAGGCCAACAAGAGCAAACTTTGATCCTAGAGGCATTTTCAACAGTGCAGTACAATTTGGTTAATTATTTACTGGATGCTAGAGCATTTGGAATGCCAGAACTTAACATAAGCTCCTACCTTGATGATGCTTTATGGATAGGCAAACCACAGATCATTTACAATAGAAAGGGTGAAAAACATGTGTATGAATCTTGAATTTCCACCCTGTCTCAGGCATTCATTTTCTATTTTATACAGTTTCACCTCTCTGTAACGTTTAAAAAACAGGGGTGACTTCTATAAAGGCATGTGTGATTCATTTCTTACTTCTTTTTTTATATTATTTTGAGCTATTTTTTAAAGCACTCTACCCCAGTGCCGTCAATTTATCATCTAATGTTTATTAAGTTTTTGAAAATGGTTCCATAAAAGCCAGTAACATAAACAGCAAGGAGATGTTTTCTCATCCTCTTATTTTATTTTTCTATCATTGTTTAATTGCTGAAAAATAAACTTTTAAAAGACATTATAACTTTTGATAATATGCATTTCTTGTTTCACTATTCCAATTCAGTGTTTTTGTCTATTATGCTCAGTAGCTGTGATCTGAAAGGACTGGCAGGGGTTGAAATTGGCAATGCTTATGTTCTGTCAAATGTGACCAAAAAATTGAATAGTATTGATACTGAAATATGACTAATTAGAGGTGAAACTTACTAAATTAAAACTGCAATAAAAAAAATCCCTTTTATGCGGAAGAACTCCTTCACTCAGCCTAGTCTGACATTTTTCACTCAAGAACCCTCATACCTCTCATTCTGCTACCCTCCCTCAAATAATCATTCTCTCTCCATCCAGCATGATCCTGGCATCTTCCTCTCTCACTCCTTCTGCTGAGTATCCATTCTATTATTCTCTTGTTCTCTCGTCTTCCTCTCCCTCCAATTCTATCTCACTTTTACCACTATTCTTCTTTATATGTTAACTCCTAATGATGGGTTACCAATCACCATATCTACATTGGTATCTGTTCCAATTTGCTTTCCTACTACCTGTATCTTTCTTCTTGGTAACTTCTAATAACCATATTTATGTAGCATTCTTTCAATGCTATGTACGAATAACATGTTAGCAATAGGAAGTTTGTATTCATCCCAGAACAAGAAAAAGTTGCTTGAGTATTCTTTGGTGATTGAAATAGCTATGTTTATGAATCTTTCAAAACCCACTTTTGGTAGTCTTCAAGCCTCGGAGATTCAGAAATGTTATTCTTTTTAATTTTGCAGAAATTGGTTCCTCTGGTTTTAAAAGAGTGACGCACTTTGCGAAACTTTAAAGTCAATGACAACAGTTCTTTGATCAAACATTGCACAGATAGGGTGACAATTCTCTTGTTCTACAGATGATAGAAAAAGTAATAATTGATCAGATAGTAAGTTGACTCATTTTATTGAGTTTTCTTGTGTTGAGATTTTTTCTGTCTACATTTCTGGTGCTTCATAAGCTCATTTAGAAACCTTTTATTCTCATACTGATTTTGTACCGCAGCCGCAAAAGCCTTCTTTTGCCTATGGCGTCTCTCTCATGAGAATGCTTGTTACAGAGGATTCGAAACCTACTAGACTTTCTGAACAAAGCATCGCCGCTTTGGGCCATCATCTTCCGAATATCTGATGAATAATGTGCAGGTAAGTATGCTTCAGAAAACTGACTAGCCAAGCCATCAATGTAAAATTGAACTATGTTGTTGACTACTTGTCTCACTTTATTCTTTTAGATATCCCAGATCACGCTTTAAATTAAAATTAAGTAATTGTTTTTTCTGCCCTTAATTTATTTTGAAAGTCAAAATTTCTAGAATGTTTTTTAAGTATTATGATTGATTGTTACAATATCTTTCTATATAAAATAAAAATTGACAAGTTTTAGAAAAGAAATGCAGAATCTAATAAAATGTCTACCAGACATTATTATATCAAAGGCAATGGTGAGAATTGAGTCTAAAATGTCACTACTTCTCAGATGACTGGTTATTATGGTATTTTCCTTTGTTGGCAGTTGTTTTTGGAGTTATATAACAACAGATATCAATGTCACAATTTTAACCAATGTGAAAATTCATTGAGAAAAATGACAACTTTGACTCCTCTGTGTATGCTTACACTCCCTCCTACCGAGCTAGGGCTCGATTTAATTGAGGGTATATAGAACTAACTGATAAACTCACGGGTATTATTTGTAACAAATAATTAATAATTAAGATATTTTCATTTTCTCATTCTGGTCTAAAGACATGTGCTGTAGAAACTTATATTTGTTTTTTCTTCAACAAGAGTTTCTTCTAGATCTCTATTATGATTTCTGATCTGACTATGAAGTGTTGTAATTTGGCATATTTTTATTTTATAAGGAATCAGTTATAATTTTTGTTGACAACATGAATTGATTTATTTGTTAAATATGTGTTTCTATGCACATTCCTTTTTAAATGTTTGCTAGACTCCTATTATGTTTTTCATACTAGTGAGTGCTTCAAGTAATTTAGCAGTTTCTTCTTCTATTTTTTTCTCTAAAAGAATGGACCTTAATTTTTCTGATATGAATTTTAGTACTTGGATTATAGAGATTTCACTCTGGCATCTCAGGAGATGATGAACAGGTTCCTTTCAATTAAGTACCCAGCATTCTTCTTCCTTGATTTTTCTTGTTTGACCATTGTCATAAAGTTATGAATCTTGTGTTGAAGAAAATGGCTTAAGTTATATCTGAAAGCAGTTTTTTTTTTATCAATGTACTCAATGTACTAGGCCATTGGTTCTGTACTTTTAATGATGCGAAAGGATGCTAAATTACAACATATTATGTCTTTTTTCAAGGAAAACATTGACGACCTCATACATCAAGTTCATTCTTTAGGTGTAGATTCTACCCTATGGAGAAGAACACCTAGAACAACTATTAATTGTTATTTTGAAGCTTGCTGCTCATAAATATTATTTATCTTTTCATTGTATAAAATAAAATTGTAAAGGTTTTTCAGTATTTTTTGATTGCCTATATACCACTGTGTAGACAGTTAGATACTCTGTAGTGAGGATAGTTACATTTTGTATTAAATACATTTGCTCATTTAGCATTAATCCATGGTATGATCACCTTTTTTATGGCTGCATAAAATTCAATACAGTGTTTATTGCATGTGTGCATCATCACATATTGACTAGCTTTCTGTAGCTTCTAGGAAGATAAGAAACAAATTACATGGTATGATTAACCAATTAGTGTAAGATGAGCCATTTTAATATATGTGTAGGTTCAAACAAGTTCGGTCACGTGTCTTGGTGGTTTCAAAATCCAATATGTATATAGTTTTAATTTGAATTGAGTTTGGTTTTTAAAATCAAACCATGTATATCCATTAGAAAAACATCATGAACAGAACCTATTTAAATTATGGAGCAGAATGGTATTTTTAGATTTACTCTGTTAGTTGTATTCTTAGTTGGTGGTAGTTTCCTTCCAACCTTTGGCATTATTTTCTGAAAATTTTGGATGAGTGAGCTGTTAAATAGTTTAAAAAAACTCAGAAGGCTCATAGTGTAGAAATGAATGTGATGGAATTGTGCTAGGACTATGGTGGAAAACCTTAAAGTTATTGTCATGCTGTTTCTTCTAGTTGACTTCAGAATGAATCAGCTTGCCATAATAAGATACCAAAAAAGTAGAAGCAAAAACTGAATTAGATTCTTGTGACATTCAATTAATTCATAGAAAGGATAAGAGAGATAGAAGAAGTACATGTGATTTATGATTTGGTGGTGGTTGCGAGTGAGCGCTGGTGAAACAGTAATTTGAATGTATTCGCAATGCAGTCCCTTAGATCTTTGTAGCAGCACAGTGACACTAGTGAAACAAGGTCCAATAAGAATTACAAATGCAACAAACTCACAATTTCTGTGATTGTAAATGAAGTTTATATCTGACCCAAGAAGAATAAGTTCATTTCAGCATCTGCAAGATGCTTTGAAACACCCTTACATTGTGAATAGGGACAGATAGAATACAACTTATGTGGCCTATTTTGATTCATAAGTTAAATTTCTTAGTTAATGTATCTAATTTGTCAAATTATCTTAAAATATCTTAGTACTAAGAACTTCATAGTGAATTTTAACAAAACTTGTAAAGGAGAAAGTTAAAAGAACAATTCAAACAGTCCTCTCAATTAAGAAGAACAGTAGTGTACGAAATTCTAGGACACCCACCTACAATCTGAGATGAGTCTGTGGGAAAAATCAATAATCATAATGATAATTTCGCATAACTAGGCCGTCAGATTTTTAATTTCGTATTTTTCTAATTTTGTTTTTTTGTTCACAGAACAACAGAGAAATTAACTGGTCTGTCGTCAGTAGAACTTTTTCTCAAAAAGAAAAAAAATATATTTTATTTTATCAGAAAATTGGGGCTTCTTCTAATGTGTCTTGAGTGAACTGAGAAAGAAAGAGAAACATAGAGGTCCCTGCCATGCTATGAAACAAAGGTTGAACAGAGCATCTACAGTTGTATTCTTTATTCACTTTACCAAGTCTTGCCAATTTTAACAGCTAAACATTTGATACCTTATTGTGCAAATCAGTTCCTCCTTTATCTTGTGGCAGAAATCACAGGCAAGAAACAAGGTTATTTATTAACATTTTTTTTACTAAAATAAGAACTGTTATTATTTTATTAAATATTAAACGTATTACTAATATAGAAACTAAAAAAGTTAAAATAACAAATAATATGTTTTCTATACTTTATTTGGCAAAGAAGAGAAAAAATAGTTTGATAAAAGTAAACTTTGAGGAGTAAAAATAGAAGAGAAATGAAGTAAAAATTTGGTTAGAAGTAAATAGATGAGAACAAAATGAAAAGAAAAAAAAAAGTTTGTAGAATTACTTAATTAAGTTAAGTTTTAGAAGCACTAAGACTGTTTCCATTTAATCATAATTCATTATCTAAGATAAAATTGTCAACTTCTATTCTTTTTTTCTTTTATCCCAATCTATGTTCATTGTTACACACACCTTAAACCCTATGTTTTATCTTACATTTTTATTATCTAATTTAATTTTTATTTTATTTCTCAATTAATTACTCCATTAAATGTCTTTACATGACTTCTACAGTGTTTAATAACTTTGACTCTGGTTCTGCATGGCTGACTCACACGTGTCATCATAATAATCTAGATTAACACGTGTCACATGATTTGAACTCTTGTTACGTACTTAATTGTGATTATAAGTAACTACGGTTGACCAACAGTGACGGTTCATGAAACTTTTCCAAACACAGTAATATTCTTTAATCCTTAAGGGTATTTCTGTCAAAAAATAATAGGAAGGTACGCAAAACAATACAATGCTTACATCATTAAGATTGAATGAAACTATGAAATTAATTAAAAATTGGTTCATAATGTTTAGGATGATAAGTTTTATTAAGTTTCAAAATATTAAGTTTTATTCTATATTTAGTCTCCAATTAATATTTTTATATTGGAATAGTTGATAATATGTTTATAAAAAATAAAAAAGATGGTAACACACTTCAATAAAACTGGTCCCCAATAAATTTCACTATCTTGGAGTAATAATTTATTTTTCTTAATCTACGTATCAAAATTTAATGGCAATAAATATGGAATGGGGAAAGTATATTGGTTGAGTGGTATTTTTTTTTTTCATTTTATTGCCCTTTAATAATTTTACTTTTTAATGAATTTTTACTCAGGTTCCTATTATTGTGAATTTTTTATTTTTGTGTGTTAACTTTTAATGGTAAATATTAACTTAGGTGCTAACTCCGATACTTTATTATATTCCTGCATCAACTTGTATTCTGCCACAGGCTCATGATAGTTCTTGTTGCTAAATATTAAGTTTAATGACATGTAAAAACTAAATATAAACTAATAAATAGATTAAAAATACATAAATAACACAGTAAGAGAACTAAATTAATAAAAAGGAAAAAGGTAAAGTTGAGGAAGTAACAAGAAAATAAAAAGTGCCATCAAATCATATATATATATATATATATATATATTTGAAAATAATTTAAACATGAGTTTTAAATTTTATTTGATATAAATGATAAAATTAAATATTATACAAGAAATAAAAACTCATAAAACTTGAAATTTTAAATTAAAAGTGTTATCGATTCTTTATTCATGTGAGTTGGACTAAAATAACATTATATAATTTCTCTACAAATAACAATAACAATAATAGAACATAATAATACCACAATTATAACAATTATATAAATAAGTATTAATTTGTTTTACTTTCAAGTGACGTTTATTATTGACGTTTTAGGTGTTCACATTATTTTTGACATGTTAAAATTCAAATATTAGAATAAAATATCGTTTAACATATAAAAGTTTAGAACATAAAAATTTTTAATTTCACATCAATTAAATATAATTCTAATAAAAATATTTATCACATACATATCTAGACATCAAATAATATGAATACTAAATAATAATATATGCTTAAGCAACATTATCAAACATACAAATTTTTGAGTTTTGACCATGCCTAAATTTGATGTTATTCCAAAAGGCAGAATGGGGTTTAATTATTAATAACATAAAAGGGCAAAGAGAAGTGAATTACATTAAATGTATTTACATTAAGTAGTAGAAGTTTCGGATTGGCTTCCCTAAAACAAGCACAATAATGAGTTAACTGTGGAAAATGTCCTTTGTTGGGAAAAAAAGCTTGAGATTAACATAAGGGTTTACAGAGCCACACAGTCAACTCACCCTTCTTTCTTTTCTTCCACTCTCCATTCATTACTTCAATTTCCTCCCTCTTTCCACTAACCCTTCTTCTCCACACTCTAATCATTCTTTTCAACCCATAATAATAATAATAATACTTTAACAACCAATTCAAATAATACCAAATGCTAACCTCATTTTCTTTGATTAATTTTTCATATGAATAAATATATTTATTTAATAGACTCAATACATTAACATAATTTTCTTGTACTAAATAATAATAATAATAAGTAGAAGTAATAAATAGCACAGGAGGAGAGGAGAGGGTATATTTATTACTCACATCTAACCCCCAAGTAGGGTCAATAACTTAACCATAGATTAGAACCAGGGTTAAAAAAACAAGTGGTTAAGAAGGGACAACCACATTATCAACAGTCCTCACACTCAAAAACATCATCAACATCTTCTTTTTCTCTCTTCTCTTCTCTTCAATTTCTTCTTCATCTTTCTTCCAAACCTCTACCTTTCAACTTCAACAAGAAACATTCATAACCCCTTTTTCTTTTCTCTAATTTACTTCTCTCCACACACACTACATAAGAACCACCAAGCCCATTTTCAAGTTTCCCCAACACTTTTCATGAAGCCCTCACATAAAGTTAAGCTTTTCATTTAATTCTTCTGATTATTCTTGTTATTAAGAGGATGGAGATAATAACACCAACGCCACCACCAACAGCCGTCACTCCCACAAACGCCGCCCCCAAATCGCCGGAACTCGACATCGAGACTCCCACCCGGATCCACCAAGCCGCCGGAAACTCGAATCCCAGTCCAAAGCCGGTGTCTTTCTCCAACGGGGTCTTGAAGCGCCACCATGCAAACAACCGCGCCGCCGCCGCGGTGGTTTACAAGGAATGCTTGAAGAACCACGTCGCCAGCTTAGGCGGCCACGCCCTCGACGGCTGCGGCGAGTTCATGCCGTCGCCCGCGGCCACCGCCGACGACCCCAGCTCCATCAAATGCGCTGCCTGCGGCTGCCACCGCAACTTCCACCGCCGCGAGCCAGAGGAGCCGCCAATTTCTCCGGCGACGCATCATGTTCTGGAGTACCAGCCCCACCACCGTCACCACCCTCTCCCGCCACCGCCGCACCGGAGTCCGAACTCCTCCTCTCCGCCGCCGATCTCCTCCTACCCCTCCGCACCGCACATGCTCCTCGCCCTCTCCAGCGGCGGCGGCCTCTCCGTGGCCCCCGAGAACACCGCCGCGCCCGCTCCGCCGCACCACTCCCGGAAACGCTTCCGCACGAAATTCACCCAGGAGCAGAAGGAGAAGATGCACGAGTTCGCCGACAAAGTGGGTTGGAAGATGCAGAAGCGCGACGAAAACATGGTTATGGAGTTTTGCAACGAGGTTGGCGTCGACAGAGGAGTCCTCAAAGTGTGGATGCACAACAACAAGAACACCTTGGCCAAAAAGGACAACCTCAATGCTACCTCTGCCAACGGGATTAACCATGTCGCCGCCGCAAACAAAGCTTCCGTTAATGGCCTTGAACATGAACACAGCGCCGGAATCAACGGTAACAACGACCACGACCACAACCTCGGTTCTTCTCACGATGTGAACGAGTACGAGAATGACAGTGGAACAAACGGTGGTGGAACAAATGGGTCTTCTTCTTCTTGAAAAAAAATGGGAAAAAAAAATATTGAGAATAATGATATGCTTTAGATGATAGAGTAATGAAGAGGTGGCACCGGTTAATTACTCAATTAGTCGTTTTTTCTTTCTCTTTTTCTTTTCTTAATTTTCATTTAATTGTTTAGTTTTGGTTAATTAATGAGACGATCACCTTCTTGACATGGGAGAGATTTGGTTTTGATGATACCTTAGGGAATTTAATTTCGTTGTTGTTTCGTTCTGCTGCTTAGTTATTATTGTAGTTAAATGTTTAGTACTAAGTAATAATGATCAGTGCTTCTATTATTCCAACCTCATTTGTTTTTGTTTGTTCTTCTTTTTCCTTTTGGTCTTCTCACTCTCTCACTTTTGGCCTTTGGGATTGGATTTGCTTTGCTCAATATATCTTGCGTTATTCTGTTTTGGTGTTCTTTTTGGTTGAGAAGATGATGATGATGATGATGGTGATGAGAGAGTTAAGAATTTTACACTTTTTTTTTTCTCTTTCTCCGGTCAGAAATGGAATAAGTAATTATTGTTTTTTTCTTCAATCTTGTGTCCGAGAGATAGAGGCAGAAAGTGTTAAGGGCGGTTCTTAAATGGTAACAATAACAATCTTGTTATTCTATTATTCTTCGAAGAACAAAGCTAATCCAAAATTATATTATTTTATTGTGAGATTTTGGGTAATCTAAGTATGGAAAAAATGTACTTGATGTGGGCAATGATTAGTTGAAGAGAAACCTTTTAATTATTCTCCTTAATCAAGTGTTTGAGTCAACCTACAAATATGCTATATGCTAAAAAGAGAGGGTAGTTTAGTTTCCTTGTTTGAGTAATTCTAATAAAAAATGTAATCCTACTTTATTAAGATAATGTTATTTAATAGTTTGTGTTGTGATGTATCTAAGTAGGAATTTGTTATGCAATAATCGTAGTGCATGTGATGTTGGAAATGTTTGTAGAGTCTTTCCTTTTAAGGGAAGTAGATGAAGATGACTTTATGATTAATTAATAGTAGTAATAATAATATAATAAGAAAGCATATGTTTAAATAATGGAGAGAAAGATAAAGATTAGTGAGAGAGGGACAGGTCACAAGGCGTGGTGTTGTTGTGTTGTGTTGTGTGTACCAGCCTTCAACATTATGGGTGCATTTTGTTTTTGGTAACCCCTTTTTTATTTTTATTTATTATTTTATTACACTTGTGTGTTGGGTCCACCATGCATGAATTTTGGTTTTGGATTTTGGTGATTCATGAAGTCACTAATCTTGTTTTGGTGTTCGGGTCATGCTGCCCCTAACAACCCTGCCATCGCCTCCTCCTACCCCTTTAATTGCCCCTTAAAAATAGGGTTACTTATTATTGTTATTATCATACAATTTCTTTTAACCAATAAATTATACAAATTTATCATTTTCCGTATTAGCATAACAATAACAAAGATATTAAAGTTGTTTGGATAAAAAATTCATATTTTTATTTGATATTTTAAGGTTTAATCAGTCGGATGTCCATTTTTATTTGAATGTATCAGTTTGATATTTGTTTTTAGAAAATGAGTCAATTGAGTTTCAATTTTTAAAAAAATGTCTCAATTAAGTTTTTTTCAATTTTTTTTTATTAATATTGTTAACGATCTTGATAAATGACTTACAAAATCAAGTATTGATATTTATATTAAAATTTAGTGGTAAAAGTTTTAATGGTGTTAATAATTTTTTTTCTAAAAAATACTTAATTGAAATACCTTTTTAAAAATTGAGATTTATTTAACACTTTTTTAAAAATAAGTACCAAAGTGATACATTAAACAAAAGTTAATACCATCCGACTAATTAAATTATATTTTAATATTATTATTATTAATCTTTATTTTTTCGAATTGATGAAGAATGTTGTATCAATTCTCCCACTAAACGGAACAGTAATAATGCACTGTGTGAATTAGTCGTGCTTGCCACATTTTGATTCCAAATGCAGTGTACACAAATTCGAATCATATCTGCATTTTTTTTTCTGTTTGCTTTATAATAAAGTTTTATTTGCATGTATACTATTCACAACACTATATTTAGGCACTTCAAATTATTTGACTCAACCCTTTTCTTCATAATCAAGGTGCACTTTTTATGTGCTAACCTAAGTGCCTTTCTTTCTTCTAACTCTAGGGTTAACCATTTTCTTTTCATAATTTTTTTTGCCTCCTCAAACCAATATTTCCACAATTCAAACTCATGAAACTACAAAAAATCATTTAAGAGAGTTTCACCTCTCTCAATACATGTTTTTCACCATCAATATAATAAACAACAAAGTACTTAACTTACATACATTCATGTAACTATAAAAATATATCAAAAAATTAAAAGAATTATAGTATAAAAATTGATGGACCTTTTGAGAAAAAAATTATTGAAGATACACATTACCTAATGAGACATTAGTTCAATTGACATAAAAAAATGACACCACTTCTAACTTAAAATTTTAAGATAATAAATTTATACATATTTTTTCTTATAAAGTACTCAATTTTTTCATACTACCACTTCAATTCTCAACAAAAATATTTAATATTATTATAAAATAACTAATCTTTATTAACTAACTTGATTTCTAAAAAAGGAAATAAAAGTATTCTGGATTTAAATAGGAAAAAGTAAAAATTATCTTTATTCTAGAATTGATAATAAATAATTTTTCTTCCTTCTTTCACTTCAACATGTACTTTTGTATTGGAATTTGTGGAAAAACTTTTATAAATTTAAACTGAATATACACTAAATTGCAAAAAATAATGAAATGATATTTGTGAAATAATTTTATAAATTTAAACTAAATATGTACTAAATTGGTAGAAAGAATGTATTAAAGTTAGGTATGTTTTTAGTTGATAAAAGAAAAAAGTTTAGGGAAGAGAAGGTTCTTATTAGTGGGAATTTTAATATTTGGGTTTGTATATGTATGAATGGGAAAAAAACACTACAGGAATCAAAGTGGCATTTGAATTTGAGTTTGCATTATATTATATATGTAGCTTTTGAAGTTATCAAATATGTTAATTTTATAAATTATTGTACCGACATATTTCTTTTGGTGATGACCTAATTTCATGAAGCACAATCATGGGTTGAAACATATATTAAAATGATTTTCTTTTTAACACAGAAATTTAGAAATTAAATTTTAAATGTCGTGCATAAGGGAATTGAATTATAATTCATATCTTTCTACTTTGCATAACCTGATCTAATAAAAAAAAAAAAAAAAAAACAAATCTCCATAGAAGATCATATTCAAAAGAAAAAAAAATCTGCATAATCAGATTATGCTTCCATGTGAAGCTATAATCTTAGGGAGAATCAATGAAAGAGGAAACTGAAGCATATTATTTTTTAAATTAAAAATCATATAATTGATCTCATTTTATGATTTGTAAATTCCAAATTCCTTAATGCAATATTAATTGGTTATATTTTGATATTAATTGGTTATACATATTATTTTATAGATGGATAATTAGAAATTGTAAAGATGGTTTTACCAAAAAAATTGTGGCGTAACACCAATGATAAGGTTGGTAGTACAGAAAGATTCTTTCCCTATTCTCCTGTCTTTATCAATAGTAACATTAGCATTTTCATGTGCCTCAATAAAACAATTAACATTCTCTCATAATTAAATGCACAAAACCTGTCTTTTCAATCTGTATTATTATTATTATTATTATTATTATTATTATTATTATTATTATTATTATTATTATTATTATTATTATTGCCTTTGAAATACTTAAAAAATTAACCCTACATATTAGCATAAGTAAACAATATCAAATTTATATTTTATAAATGGAAAATGTAATTAAGAAACATGTTCTATAATAAATTGAAAACAAATTTATGATCCATGAGTGTTTATTAACGTTGAATCATAGGACGATTTAAATATTTTTTTATTATTTTATTATTTTAAACCAGTATACATATAAGTGTTATTGTACATGTGTGAACTCATTTTTTAAATATGCATGATATTATATTAGTAAGTGAACATATTATAATGTTATTAAGTTAATATATAAAATAAAATTATATTTATAAAAAATAAATTTAAATATATAAAAAAATGAGAGAATAACCATAAATAAATAAAAAAAAGAGAAGAAGTAAGAGATACACAGTTTTATAAAAGATTTTAGAATTTTAAAAGATTTAATAAATAATTATATTTTAAAGGATAAAATTGAAATTTTAAAATATGGATATAGACGATTTTTTTTATATTGTTATAATGTTTTTTAAAAATAAAATTATAATAAATTACAAATTTTAAAAAGACAATATCTTGATTGAGAACGATTTTATCATTGAAATTAAAATAATTGAAAAAATAATGCATTTTTTTTTTTTTGCTTAACATGTGAATTAATTTTATTTGGGGTATCAAGAAAACTAAGTTGAAAACTCTATATGGTGATAGGGAACTTTCTGTCCCTACCTAAAAACTTACCTATGTGAAGTGATGATGTGACCCTAAGAAATCTAAATCACTTGATTAGGGTTTTTAACTTTTTGTTATGCTGTAATTGGTGATTATTGTTGTAATGGTTGTTTCTGTAGATGATAGATGTTATTCTCTCTTTCAGGTTTGTTCTAACGTGCGTGCACGTTAAATATTTTCAACACGTGCCCAGACAGTGTTGTTTTTGTAGGTTGAAACAGCTACATTTGCTACCTAAGTTTAGCTACTAATTAGGCAGAATTAGGGATCCCAAATCAGGAATAAAATCAAATCAAATAGCATTGGAGTTGATGATGATGTTATTCACCACATTTTCAATTTAAAACATGTGATCATATTGCAGGAGTAAGTAGTCATCACAAGTGAGATCAAATTTTAATCTTTTAATTAAGGTTTTTAAGTTTAATTGTACAATATAATTGGAATAAAATATGCCCATAAAAGGCAATTGATTATGTATTTGGGAAAACTTCAATCTTTTAGTCCTCTAAATTTAATTTTTTTTTAAATCTTATATAGTCAATTTAACGTGCTAAAATTGTTTTTCAAAATTTAGTTAATTATGTTATTAAATTTGGGAAATTAAAACTGTAACTTTTAATAAAAAATGTTTTTTTTTAATATTTGGAAGATTAAAATATATACATTCTAAATTTCAGGAGTAGAAATAGAATTAAATGAAAAACTTAGTGAACATGTTTACATATATTTATTTAAAAAATTTAAGATTAAATATATTTTTGTCTCTTAATTATAATTAAAAATTGAAATTAGTCATTTTTTGAAATAAAATTTTGTTTATTTTTTTAATTTTATAAATGTGTGAATTTAGTTTTTTTAACTAAATTTTGTTAAATTTGTTTGACGTTTTAAATGTTTTTTCTCATAACATTTGAGTTGTTTATTTATACCATTTGACATATTTTTCACTTCAATATTAGCTAAGAAACTATCATGAAACACATTTAAAACGTTAAATAAATTTAACAAAATTTGGTTAAAAAAATTATGTTCACGCATTTATAAAATTAAAAAATTAAATTAAATTGATGATTTTCACAAAATAAAAAATATATTTAACCCAATAATGTATTCTGGTAAAAGATATCATTCACAATATGAAGTTAACCTAAAGAATGTAAACAAAATGACTCTTGTAACCCCGAAGGAAAGTAAAAAACAGAAATATTTACAGAAACTAGAAGTGATTGGAGAATCCAAGAGACAGACAGAAGAATTTGTTCAGAGGTGTGTGTGATGTTTTGTTGTGCACTTTGTGTAATTAAATTGATAAAAAATGAGCATAACGTTACTTTTATTTGTAAATATGAAATGTGAGAGGTGACATTTGTCATAGAAGTAGTGATTGATATACATGCACTGACAAAACAATGAAAAAGTTAGAGAAAATAAAACGTATAGAAGTTTATTGGCATATATAAAGCTCACCTGCACTGTACAGGTAAATGAAGTATATATTATGTGGTGTCAGTATCTTTATTCGATGCACATGTAACTTTCTAAAGTAATTTTAGTACAAATTTCAACCATAGCTAAATACCTACCTACCGTTTTTTCTTACCACCTATGTCAATAATTCACTCACTCACTTCATTTCAAATTCTTCCTAAAGGTTAAATATATATATTTTTTATCTTTTAAGTTTTATTGAAATTTAGAATTAGTTTATTTTTAAATTTTTTATCAATTTAATTATTTATTTTTAAAAATATAACAATTTAATTATTTTAACCAAATTTTGTTAAGTTTATACGAAGTTTTAAACACATTTTATAATAGTATTTGAATTATTTACACAATTTAACATATTTTTACTATAATATTAACTTAAATATTATCATAAAATACATTTAAAATATCAAATTTTAATAAAATTTAATAAAAATAACTAAATCCATATATCTTTAAAAATAAAACCCTAAATTAGTATAAAATTTCAAAAAATTAAAATTCACTCAAAATTAAAAGAAAAACATATTTAATCCTATGAAAAAATAATCACATTATTTTTATAGAATATGATGTTTTTTACTCAGAAATTTTAATACTATTTTGGTAACATCGAGGTGAGTGATTTCAGTTTCATCAATGATGAACGTTTGTGAAACTGCAAATGTCATCTCTGTTTGTGCTATCTGAGGTGTTGAGAAACCATTAAAAACGGATACAATAAATTTTACCATTCTATGGCTACTCAAATATAAATAACTTTTTTAATTATTTTGCTTCATAATGTTTCTTCAGTATCCTAATTTTAATTATTTTTCAATTGTTAAGAAAAAAATTAAAATTTAATCCAATTAACTACTTTTGTTAGTGTGGGTGAAATTAGTTTTTTTTTATAAATGAGGAAGAAAGGGTAGACATTATTTCAAATTTGGTTGATTATTTAAATTTTAATTCTACAAAAGTGTGTTTGTTATTTTAGAGTAGCCATTCTTTAAAATTTATACACGATACAAAATGTAACAATAAACGTGTTATTTATTGTAATAGTTTTATTAAAATAATAGTTTCTCTCACTAAATACGTTACTTTTATTACTCTAAATATGAGTATTAAGGAAACTTATTTAATAAAAAATTTAAGATTAAAAATAACATTTCATCAAAATTTGGCGTTTTCCATTTAATATGTACGAGAATAAAATCATCTGGAACAAAAGATGTCAATTATTTTATACCACCTCTTTATTAAATTATCTGAAATTTACGTAAGATCAAAATATTTTAATAACATTTAAAATACTAAATAGAAAATAAAATTTAAATAGAAGTTGAACTTTTATTTTTTAGTTTGAATTTTTTATTTTAAAATTTTTTCTCTCTAATTTTAAGTCAGATTTTGACGGTACGTTTCTTGTTAGATTGAGATGCTAAAGAATTAGAATATTCTAGTAAAGATAATATTATACCAATTACATTTTGGTTTTAGTAAGTTTTTTTTTTTTTTTCTTCTTTTGCTTGAACAACATGTTTTTCTCAAACAAGTTGCAAGTAGTGTGTAATAGTTGCTTTAATTGTTGATGTGTTGGTAACTCAAGTGACATTCAAAATTAAGATAATTCTCTTTTCTCTTAAATATATTGCTCAAGCGTTGGAAAAAAAACACTCAAACGATATGACTTGTCATTGAAACATTATTTTGAATGTTTGTGGGTAAAAGTTGTGCCATGTTTCTTGAATGTGTGTCATGAATGACTCATGACATGAGTGCATGAGCATTGGTTGGATGCTTAAGCATTCCAAGGTGGTGGATGAGTCTTCTAAAATTTGTTCAATTATTTTCGTTAAAGAAGTGTTGTAGTACCAAGTAAATTATGTTTAAGAATATAAGTGATTTTTTAATAGAATGAAGTATGGATATTTTATTAGTTAATTTAGAAAGCATATAAATAAAAAAAAAACCTTAACTATTTTATCTTATTTTACAAAAACTCTAAAACTTGTAGTCCCTACTTCTCTTTAAGATTTTGGGTTGATCGTTGTTGGTCTCGTTGGCAAGCGTACCAAAAGACAATTGTAGTATAATGATTCTTAAGTAGAGTGTCGAACCCACAAGGAACGGATTCAGTTAAAATAAATAATTATCTCGATCCGCATATATATATATATATATATATATATATATATATATATATATATATATTTTAATTTGATAGATCATTGGTAGTTAAACTAAATTGCATAAACAGAATACAGTAAAAACAAAAAATTTAGATAAATGATCGGTAAGAAAAACTGGGATTGAATTTCATCTATCTCCCTTGTCTATAATCTGGTTGAATATAAATATAAAACATATGAAAATACCAATATCGATGCAACACTCGAAAATCATTTATATCGATTCCTCGCATATAAAATTCATAAGATTAGTTCCTTGAATATTGATCCCTCACATATTCAACAAACTATCCAGCATTACGTTCAAGTGTTATAAGCAGTTGATATATTGAGATCTATTCCTAGCATCACAACACATCAAGTATTATTATTCAGAGCATATTTTTAGAAATACTTTCTAGTCAGATCTAAAAATCAAAATCAAGAAATCTATTGATCAGATAGAATCAAGCATTAAGAAAAGAACAATAATACCAATATTGAGTAGAAACAGAAATGCAGTATATAAATATCACCAGATTACATCCAAGTTTTAGTCGATTACACTCAATTCCAAGAAGGAAGATTAGCCACTCATGGCAGCCATCAAAACCTACGAACTAAAGAAGAAGAAGAAGAAAATATGAATTGAGCTCTGCTCGTGGTCGCAACTCTCCAACATGTCTCTAGTTCTTCTCCAAAATCCCAGCCAACTTCACTCTTCTGATTCAAGGAGTATATATACTCCACGAAGTCTCGCTTGAGCTACATGAGTCTCACTTGAGCGAGACAGAATACTTCAAGTTAAAGAAAGAGTCTCGCTTGGCCGAGAAGTGTTGAAGAAAAGATCTTGCTTAGGCGAGCCAAAGTACTTTGAGCTGAAGAAAGGGTCTCGCTTAGGCGTGATTGGCAGCATTAGATCTCGCTTGGGCGAGAATGGCGGCAAGAGATGATCTCCACTGCACAAGCTCTCGCTTAGGCGAGGTCTTTCGTCGCTTAGGCGAGAATGACAGCACTAGCTTTAGCTTGAGTGAGATTGTTTTGGTTTGAGCAACCTTGACAAAATTTCTTCCCTATTTTCACTGTACTTGATTTCTTCCTTAAGGTCTTTCCTCTTCTTTTTTTTCTTTAATCTTCCTGAAAAACACACAAAATAGGATCAAATGATTTCTTTAAATCAAAACTTGGAAGCATGTGATTGAAACTCATTTGTCTTAGATTTAGGGAGAATCAATATGAAATGAACACAAGTTAAAAGTATAAGTGCCAGACTTTTCTATGAATCTTACTGAATTTTGGCACTTATCAATCGTTCATTCTTTTCAATATTCAAACCTACTATAGTAAAGTTAATGGATAATAAAAGACATATATTAGATCTAAATTTTGTTTAAAGTGAGTTTCTCTTTGACCCATTTCCTCCTATTGTTCACACATGGGTGATATGCATGCTTAAGGAGATGTATTGCATGTAGAGTTTGATGGACAAAGATTAACATTTACTAATCAATAATTGTAGTGCTATCTTTGATTTGATGCTTAGGTTTTCTTGTGTGGACATATTTGAGTTTCCTATATTGAACATAACTTGTTAAAGTTGAACTAGAGTAACTTAATGTTAGGTAATGACAATGAAATTTTGATTGTCATTACCTAACATTAAATGAATAGGTAATACGTAACTTATTGGTACATATTACTTTTAAAATACATATATTAAATTTCATGAAATTTTGCCAACATTTCGCATTGGCCTTCAGGATACACGAAATGAAAGTGATTATAAACCACAATCAAATATGCACCTGAAGATCAATACAAAACACAATTGACAAATATTCATGAATTTTAAGATATGTATTTTAAA